>ERZ832522.543-NODE-543-length-56041-cov-6.712517_pt1 | contig 56041 bp, 51 predicted proteins | sample MGYA00519951_ERZ832522 | MGnify/ENA primary metagenome ERZ832522 (study PRJEB31850, sample SAMEA3708728) | human gut metagenome | biome: human gut; feature: human-associated habitat; material: faeces | place: China | collected 2014 ... | reverse complement strand
CTAAAGAACTTTCCTCCCCCTGCATAGCAGGGGGATTATTTTTACTGTGACACATAAAAAGGCTGGTAAATTCGGTTATCTAAACCGCTTTTACCAACCTTTTTAGATTTAATGCCGTTGCTGATAAGAGGCATTCTTCGATTGCTTTCTGAAGGCCTCTTTTCTGGATTTTATTTAATTTATGTTCTCGTTTTAAAACTGCAAATGTCCCTTCTGCCCATATCTTTCTAAGGCGCATGACCCTCAGATAATTACTGGTCCCTACTTTCTTGCTGTTTCGATAAAATGAGGGATAATAAGCACTTGCATTGATCCTGACTGTACCGAGATCTGTGGCACAAGATGAAAAATGAGGGCAGTTTTTACATTGTTTCTTTGAACAGCTATATAAACGATAATAGTTCTGTGTTGACTTTTTATAAATTAATTTCTGAAATGCTAAATATTCTCCCTGTCTACATACAAAGCGATCGGTTTCTTCCTCATAACAGAATCCTTTTTTCATTGCATTGTTCTGATATTCACGGATAGCTGTATAACCTTGAATCCCTAATAACTCCAGCCCTCTGTGTACCGCTCCTATATCATATCCGCCATCTAATCCAATTTCCTGATATTTACAAGGCTGTCCTTTTAAATGTTCCAGGATCATATCACTTTCCCTCCGGTTAGCAGGATAACAATCCACACCGGTAATAATTCCATGACTGGTATCCACTGTCATCTCCGTCAGATACCCCAGCCCCTTTTTACGGGCCTGATGGATATAGCCACACTCTGGATCGGTTCGGCTTTTTAAAAACTCTTTCTCTCTTTTTACATGTTCCGGTTCTTTATGTCCAGGCATGGATGAAAGCTCTGCTTCCAGTTCTTCCATATATTTTACAGTGGATTGCTGAACCGTTTCAACTGCCTCATAGAGGCTGTCCCAGGATACATTGGACGGAAGAAATGAACCATCCGCAACACCGGTTTCGCCCGATACGATCCCAAATTCGATACATTTCAGTACGATCTCATTAAAAATTTCCCGGAATATGCCGGCCTCCTGAAAACGTCTTCTTCTATTCTGGCTGAATGTGGAATGATCTGGTACTTTATGCATCAAATCAATTCCACAAAACCAGCGGTAAGCAAGATTAAGAGATACTTCCTCCTCAAGTCTCCGTTCTGACTTGATCCCATAAAGATAACCAATCAGCAGCATTTTTATCAGAACAACGGGATCAATCGATTTTCTGCCAACAGGAGAATAATAGGGAGCTGCCTTTTCGTATATAAAATCAAAATTTACACAGTTTTTAATCCGTCTCAGAAGATGAGTATCTGGAATCATAGAATCTATGTCAAGGATTACCATCTGGATTTGTTCGCTTTGTTTTCCCATCATAAAAAATGACCTCCTGCAATTGGTATAATAAGTATACCATACAGAAAGCCATTTTTCTTTCGTTTGTCAACAGATCCACTTTGGGATACTCCCTTTTATTTTTTTAATTGTCTACTTGACGGGAAGCAGTTCATCAACTGATTATCGGTCTTTTTTATTAGATTAATTCTTTTCTTTTTCCATCACATTTTAATACTATATTTTTTACCGCTTGCTGTAATGATTGTACAAGTACATTGTAATCTAAAGCACGCATCCGTTCAACAGGACCGGAATAGCTTAATGTATAAATACATTCTGGCATAGGTAACGGAACAGCAACTGCAGCCACTCCATCATCTACTTCACCTTCTGAAATACAGTAGCCCTTCTGACGAATCTCATTTATCTGATTCCACAACCCTTCCTCTTCGCTTGGGTAATCTTTAATTAAATTCGCAACCAAGTCATCTGATTGTGCAGCTAACAAAGCTTTTCCGGTTGCGCCTTTATTTAACGGTACAATATAGCCATTTTCTCCAGAAATTCCCAAATTATGACGGCTTTTAACTAAATCAACACAAATTCCTGTATTTCCACGCAGAGAAGATAATACTACCGTTTCATTATGCAGTTCGCATAAGTTACGCATTTCTTCGCTGATTAATTGACGGGTTGTATAATGCACCGATACCGCTGATGCAATCATCAAAATACCACTACCTAAGCGGTATTGCCCATTAATACTGGATTGCTCAATCCAGCCAACCGATTGTAAGGTACGCAAAATACGATACACCGTTGTTTTATGCAATCCAATCGCACGACTAATTTCAGTCAGACTCAAATATTCCCGACGCTGAGAAGCATAATAATCTAAAATTTTGGTCGCATGCAAAACAGAATTTACCATTGGAGTAGAAGATTCAACAAAATTTGTCTCGCCCATAAAGATTGCTCCTTTATATTTATATATCGCGTTTCATTATAGTAAACAATTATTGAAAAGTCAATCATATAAGCCTTGTAAAATTACTGTTAAAATGTATTCTGTTTCATTATCGTGTCTTTATTTCAATATTGATAACAAAAGGTTGACTTAATCGTACTTTTATAGTTATAATGTCAACATGAGGACACAGAAATAAAACGCGTTTCAAAATTGTGACTAATAGGAGGATTATTATGGATACTTTTACTATTCAAGATGCACCACTGAATATGGCACCTACCGGCATTGCAACTTTCGCTAAAGTACCGATTTGCTACGATTTACGTCAAGCAAATGCAGATGTAGCTATTTTAGGTGCACCGTTTGATATGTGCATTCAGGGAAAAACCGGATGTAGACTTGGACCGCGTGGCATCCGCAATGCTTCTACTCGTTTTCGTATGAAAAAAGGCGGAAATTACGATCCGGAGCGTAACACAAGTTACCTGGATACCGACTTATGGCGTGTAGTTGATTGCGGTGACTGCGATTACGTTCCAGGCGATCCGACTGCTACTAATAAGAACTTGGAAGAAGCTGTTCGCATCCTTGCAAAACAGGGTGTTATGCCAATTATTTTAGGTGGTGATTGTTCTGTCGGACATCAGGCTGTAAAAGGATTAGATTGTTTTGAAGAACTGGATATCATTCATTTTGATTCTCATCTTGATTGGACAAAACCATTAAATGGTCAGCCTTATTTCAACGGATCACCGATGCGTTGCAATTCTACTCTTCCTTATGTAAAAAACATGATTCATCTTGGAATTAGAGGTATCGGTAGTAGTGGACCGGCTGATTTTGAAGAAGCTCGTGCTAATGGTGATAAAATTTATTCTGTTAAAGATTATCGCCGTGTAGGTATTGAAGAAATTCTGAAAAATGTAAAACCTGGCCGTAATACATTCATTCACTTTGATATTGACGCTATGGACTATCCGCTCTCTAAAGGAACTGGTTCTCCAATGCTTGGTGGCTTTACATATGATGAAGCTACTGAAATGCTGGAAGCAATCGCTAAACATTGTAATGTAGTTGGTATGCTTATGGCTGAAGTTGCTCCTCAGTATGACGATGAAGGTGATACCACCTGTTATACAGCAGCACGTTTAACCTGTGATCTCATGGGTTTTGCCACAAAAGCACGCGAAAAATAAGCTAATTGCTTATTCCCCAAGAAGGAGGTCTTCATATGTCGTTCGAAGTTATCGATTCCATATTTACCATTAAAGCTGATAGCATTATGACAGTTGCTATGGCGGCTGTACTTTTGCTGATTGGCTTTTTCATCAAAAGCAAGGTTAAGTTTCTGGACAAATACTGTATTCCAGCTCCAGTTGTCGGCGGATTCCTGTTCATGTTTATTACCTTTATCGGTCATATAACCGGAACATTCTCGTTTTCGTTTGACAGCATGTATCAAGCTCCATTCATGTTGGCTTTCTTTACAACCGTTGGATTAGGTGCCAGCATCAGTTTACTTAAAAAAGGTGGAGTATTACTCTTCTTTTACTGGTTAATCGCAGGTGTTGTTTCTGTTTTTCAGAATATCATCGGTGTTGGTGTAGGTAAATTAGTTGGATTGGATGCTCCATTTGCATTGCTTTCCAGTGCTATTTCAATGTGTGGCGGTCATGGCGCTGCAGCTGCTTACGGCAGTACTTTTGCTGATATGGGATATTCTGCAGCTCCTCTCGTAGGTGCCGCAGCTGCTACATTCGGCCTGATTAGTGCAGTTATGATTGGTGGACCGGTTGGTCGCCGTCTAATTGTTAAATACAATTTAAAACCAGACGAATCTGAAATCATTGATAGCGAAATTAACAACATCAATGCAGCCAGTGCTACTAAGCTTGATGGCATGGATGTAATTAAAAATGTAACTTCCTTACTTGTCTGTATGGCTCTTGGTACTATGGTTTCCGGTTGGATCGGCAAACTTATTGGTATGAGTTTCCCAACTTATGTTGGTGCTATGTTCGTTGCGGTGATTGTTCGAAACCTGAATGAAAAGTTCCACTTCTATAACTTCGACTTCGCACTGGTTGACGGTATCGGTGATGTTATGCTTTCCCTTTACCTCTCCATTGCACTGATGACTCTGAAACTGTGGGAGTTATCCGGTTTAATTGGTGGTGTTCTTGTAGTTCTTATTTGCCAGGTAGTATTCATGATTTTGGTTAGCTATTTTGTGGTTTTCCGTCTCCTTGGCAAAAACTACGATGCAGCTGTTATGTGTGCCGGTCTGTGTGGCCACGGCTTAGGTGCTACACCATCTGCTATTGTTAACATGACCGCAGTAAATGAACGCTACGGAATGTCACGTCGGGCAATGATGATTGTTCCTATCGTTGGAGCATTCCTGGTTGATATCATTTATCAGCCTCAGACAATTTGGTTCATCAAGACCTTCGTTCAGGGCTTCGTTGGCTAATTCCATTCCCTATAAATACAAGAAATCCCAATTTTCCGAAACTCCCCCTCGGAAATTGGGATTTTCTGTACCATAATTGTACATATCAATCATCATTTTCTTTTGCAAAACGATGGCAGCCATGCAAAAATTAACCATTTTATGATACTATATAAAAGAGGGACACTTTGAATGGCCCTATAAAAATGCGAGGGATGATGATATGTCTTGGTTTTTAGCTTTACGAACACTATTTGGTGCGAAAAATCTGGTCGAAGCGAAGGTACAAAACGAAAAGTGCTTACGAGAGTCGCGACGGGAATTTGATTATCACGGGATAAAAATTGTTGAAACATATGACTCCAAAGGTCATCGATATTTTAATGGCGAAGAAATCGAGGTTAGGTACATTAATGGTGGTGATGGCCATTTTGAAGATTGGTATGTTGTAAAATCAACCGGTTGTCCCCTGTTTCCAGTCGATTGGGAGTTGGATGAGAAACGAGAACGAGAACAAAAACAGCAAGAAGCAGATGCGAAGGAACGTGCTGAGGCATATGATAAACTCGCATATACAAAATGGGATTATCGCTTTAACGGATCCGTTTTAGTAGAGGTGAAAACAGGAAAAATACTACGGGGAATTGTAAAAGTAGAAGATCAAAGAATCCCTTGTGGGCCACCGACAATTAAAATGAAATGGCCTCCAAAACCAGAAAATGAGTATTACAAGTTTTATATTGATGATGACTTTTTAAATAAACGTGGCCAGATTATGGGAACAAAAAGCTATTTTCCGAATAATATCGACGAAAATGCCGTACCGGTTAGGATTAGTCATGAAGAATATGAAGAACTTGGCTTACTTTGGAGAACGGAGCTTGGCTATCATTATGGACTTCCGGAAGCTGCACAAAAATATCAATGGTGGCGCAAAATGCACCCAGACGACTGGGATTTAAACTATAAAAAATACAATCCTTTAAAAAATGCCATGACACCATTTTTTAATAACGAGATCAAACCAGATCGAAGAAAAGAAGGCGAAGCGCTAAAACAACGAGCTGAGGAAGAGCGCATCCGACGTGGATGGCCGCGATTTATCGTAGGAGAAAATGAATGGAAAATAGATAATCCGTATGCGTATATGGCATTGTGGTGGGGATGTTTGTATGACCCCGAAAATTGCGACGAGTTCGGTAATCAAATTTGGGATGCGGATATATTTGAGCATACCTGCGAGGCATACGAGATACCCACTTCAGAAGTAAAAAACACGATGACAGCGCAGCGCCCTTTCTATGTTACTTTCTATGTCCCTTCTATGTCTGACAGCCTTTTTCTTCAGGCATCAGTGCCTGCATACAAAGTCTGCAGCTTCCCGGTTAAATTTCTCTGCCTCATCCCAGAACAGCATATGTCCGGAATGTTCAAAAAATACGGTTCTGGCGCCTGGAATGTTCTCTCCCACCCACACGCTGCCATGCCAGTCAAACACATTGCTCTGTCTGGCGACGCACACTAATGCAGGAAGTGTGATGTGGGGAATGAAAATAGCTTTCGCCATATTTCTATTATAGCGCTCTTTACAGAAAACGGCGCAGCGGAATTACCAGAACTCTCATAATGGCGTAAAATATCTTCTTTCCAGGGCTCATCTCCCTGGGAACGCAACCTTCTCCGTACTGATATTCCCCGTTTGCCCCCATGATTTTGCTCTTCGCTTTATCCCGCTCTGCCTCCTGGCGGATGATACGGTTCAGTTCAGGACAGTCCACCGCCAGCATCAGCTCCGTATCCTGGTAGGTGCTGCGCATATCGAAATTATAGGAGCCCACCAGACTCATCCGGCTGTCCAGCAGCACTGCCTTCGTATGGCTGGAATATTCTCCCATCAGCTCGTACACCTTCACTCCTGTGTCCCAGATCTTCTCCTTCTGATTCAAATAATCTGTACAGCCCCACGGATTGGCTCCGCTGGCCACGTCGTTTGTGATCATTTCCACAGAAACGCCTCTGTTTTTCAGCTCCTCCAGTCCCTGATACATCTCCTTCCCACAGATAATGTAAGGCGTGTACATGGTCACCTGATCCGCCTCCTGCATCAGCTGCTGAAGAGAATACCACAGAAGCGGCTCTTTATTTTCTGTCTCAATCGGATTGGAAAGCAGTGAAATCCGGTTCGTTTCCATGGTCAGCGCAGTGAAATCCCAGTCTGTGTAGGCCTCGCTGTAAGTCTCTCTCAGGTACTCGTACCGCTCCCGCAATTCCTTATCCGCCTGCTCCACAGAGGAGGTCTTTTTCCGGCAGACGTATTCTCTGCTGTCGGGAAGCGCCCAGACGGTCTCAAAATACCTCCTCAGCTGAGAAATGGAGGCGTTTTCATCCGGCTGTTTCGTCTCGTACACAAACAGCTCCCGATCCACATTTTTCTCAGGTGAATAATCTCCCAGAAACAGCTCCATGGTATTGCGCCCGCCCAGCATATACATGCTGTTATCAATGATCAGATACTTATCATGGAGTCTGGCCTGCATATCCCAGGGCCTGAACGGGCTGATAGGATTATAAATCTTAATGGAAACGCCGGGGCAGGATACCAGCGCTTTAAAGTATTTATTTCCTGTCAGCTTCAGCACTCCATTAAATCCGTCCACAATCACCCGTACCTGCACGCCCCGATCCGACGCCTGCATCAAGGCGGCGATAATATCCTTCCCCGCCTCATCGGATTTAAAGTCAAACGTCGACAGGATAATTTCCTCCCTGGCTTCCTCAATCAGGCGCAGTCTCCAGAGAAGCGCATCATCATTATTATCTATGTAAGCCGTCCGCTCCGGTCCCGGTCCGCTGCCGTAAAAGGAGGATACGTCGAAGCTCTCCTGATAAGAAGCCGGAACCTTCTTATGGCAGACATAAGGCAAAACTAAAAATCCAATGTAAATAATAAGAAAAATCAGCAGAATTTTCCCCACTGTTAAACGTTTTAAAATCACGCCTTTTTTTCCCGTCATGGCGTCTCCTCCTTCTGTACAGACTCAGGCAGAACAGCTTCCGCCAGGAAATCTCCCGCTACACAGATTTCCCAGCCCTCTCCACCAGACGTTTCACCAGGCTTTCGTCCACCGCATCATAGTCATTCTCATGGGGCGCAGCAGCAAAGCTGTAGCTCACATTCTCTCCGGAAGTAGTGGGATCGTTTTTCCACCCGCGGCAGGAGGAATGAATCTGAGAAATTCCCGTCCATTCCATCAGCGCTCCGGCGTTTTCTGCGTTCACGCCGCTTCCAGCTAAGATCTCGATCTGTCCTCCGAATTCATGCTGAAGCTTTTTTAACAATTCCCGCCCTTCCCAGGCTGTCTCCTTCAGGCCGCTGGTCAGGATCCGATCCACCCCTGCGGCAATCAGACTGGAAACGGCCTCCTCCGGCTCTCTGGTACAGTCAAAAGCCCGGTGGAACACTGCCTCGCGCCCATAGCTGTGGATGAGTCTGACCATTCTGCCAGCCTTTTCCAGATCAATTTCTCCCCGCTCTGTCAGGAATCCAAAGGCCAGGCCGTCGCTTCCATACTCCAACAGCATTTTGGCGTCCTCAAACATCTGCTCCGTTTCCAGATCCGTATAGAAAAAGCCTCCTCCTCTGGGTCTCACCATGGAAATTACCTTTAAATCCGTACGCTCTTTTACCAGCCTGGCGCATCCCGCTGGGGGAGTCAGCCCGCCTAAAGCCAGGGCAGAATTCAGTTCAATCCTCTCAGCGCCTCCGCGGCTGGCGGACACAGCGTCCTCATAGCTTCCGCAGCAAATCTCAACCATCCTGTTATCCTCTCTGTTTTCTGTATTCCGCAGCTGCATTGCCGGCTGCTTTCCATTATTATATCCCATTCTCCCTGTTTTTGCTACTGGCAGGCCTTCTCTTCTGCTGCAGGAAGCCATGCGTCTGCATCAAAGTGTGCCATGACCGTCAAACCAGACGCAAAGAGAGGCAGAACACAGCTCTTTTTCTGTACTCTGCCTCTCCCCTGAAATAGTCTGCCTTATGCAGGCTGGCTTCTATGCTCTCTTTTCCTCAATTTCCTTTGTGGCAATCACATCTACTCCTGTGCCGCAGATGTCGGAAACAACCACGTCTCCGATGTGTACCGGCGCTTCCACACAGACGCCCTTCAGGGCGCGGACACAGTCGAAGATTTTTCCCTTGGGAATATCGTTTTTCGTCTTTACGGAAACCATGTCAAGGCTTCCTCCCTTTACCATGACCGTGGAGGTAACGATTCTGGTAGGATTCGTCACTTCCTTGCGGGCGTAGTCGTCGCCGCGCTTACAGGTATTGCCTGTCACGCTCTTTACCTCGCCGTTTTCCATCTCAACGGTCACCATACATCCCAGAGGGCAGCCGATGCAGATCAGTTCTCTTTTTTCCATAGCCTTACGCCTCCTCTATTTTCAGTGTAATCGTCTTTAAATCAGGATAGGACGCAAGCTGCGTCTTCTTGAACTTCACGTTCTCCATCTCGCCCGGAGCCAGTACGGGACGTTTTCTGTGGACTACCCGCTCGCCGTCGAAGTAAACGCTCACGAAGCAGTTTTTATAGACATTGCCCACGCGGAAGCGGACAGTCAGCTCGTCTGTCATTCTCTCCGGATCAATTGTCTTCGGAACGGTATAGCGGACTCCGTCTGTAGGAACCAGTTTAATCTCTTTTCCGCTGTTTGCCGGCAGGATGCCCTTCACATATTTGGCTGCATTCTCTCCTGCTGCAGCTGCTTCCTCAGATACATAATCTACCAGATCGTGAACATGGAGCACGTTTCCGCAGGCAAATACGCCGTCGATATTCGTCTCCAGGCTCTCGTTGACAGACGGTCCGGAGGTAATCGGCTCAATGTCCACACCCATGCCGCGGCTTAACTCGTTCTCTGGAATTAAGCCTACAGACAGAAGGAGCGTATCGCAGTCATAGTCCTCCTCTGTGCCAGGAATCGGCTTTCCTCTGCCGTCTACCTGCGCCAGCGTAATGCCGGTCAGTCTCTCCTTGCCGCGGATCTCCACAACCGTGTGGCTCAGCTTTAACGGAATGCCGAAGTCGTCCAGACACTGTACAATATTTCTCTTTAATCCGCCAGAATAAGGCATCAGCTCTGCCACTACCTTCACCTTGGCGCCCTCTAGGGTCATACGTCTGGCCATGATCAGGCCGATATCGCCGGATCCCAGAATGACAACCTCGCGGCCCGGCATAAAGCCTTCCATATTGACGAGACGCTGAGCCGTTCCGGCTGAGTAAATGCCTGCGGGACGATAGCCCGGAATATTTAAAGCTCCTCTGGAACGCTCTCTGCAGCCCATAGCCAGGATCACGGCCTTGGCCTGAATTTCGAACAGCCCCTCTTCACGGTTCATGGCCGTAACTACCTTCTCGTGGGAAATATCAATGACCATGGTGTTTAAACAATATTCTATGTTGAGCTCCTGCACCTGCTCAATGAAGCGGTGTGCATACTCCGGTCCTGTCAGCTCCTCCTTAAAGGTGTGAAGGCCGAATCCGTTGTGAATGCACTGGTTTAAAATGCCTCCCAGCTCCTTATCCCGCTCCAGAATCAGGATGCTGTCGATCCCGCTTCTCTTTGCAGCCGCTGCCGCAGCCAGTCCTGCAGGGCCTCCTCCGATAACGACAATATCATATGATTTCATGGCGTCCCCCTCCTTACAGTTTGTCCTTGTTTGTTCCAACTACAATTTTGGAATCTTTGCCGGACTTGGTAACCTCATACATGCTGATATTCAGCTCTCTTGCCAGAATATCCATGGTTCTCGGTGAACAGAAGCCTGCCTGGCAGCGTCCCATTCCAGCTCTTGTGCGGCGTTTTACACCGTCCAGAGATTTAGCTCCCAGAGGTCTGTGGATGGCGTCTAAAATCTCTCCCTCTGAGATAGTCTCGCAGCGGCAGATAATGTTTCCATAAGCCGGATTTTCTTTAATCAGCCTGGATCTCTCCTCCTTGGACAGGGATTTCGGATCCAGGATGCCCTTTCTCGTGGCAATGAAATTGTCCTTCTCATGAAGCTCTGCCTTCTCCTTCAGAATATCGGCCACCATCTTGCCAATGGCCGGGCTGCTGGAGAGGCCTGGGGACTCGATGCCGGCGCAGTCGATAAATCCCTTACAGTCCGGAAGCTCCTTTATGATAAACTCGTGGTGATCCTCATGGGCTCTCAGACCTGCGAAGGAGGTAATTACCTGACGCATCGGAATGTTGTTCACGCTGTGCTGAGCCTTCTCGATGACCTCGTCCAGCCCCTCTCTCGTGGTATTGGTGCCTTCCTTATCGTCAATGTCAATGGCTGTCGGTCCTAACAGCAGATTTCCATGGATCGTAGGAGTAACCAGAATACCCTTTCCGAACTTTCCAGGAAGCGTGAATACCGTCTTGTCTACTAAATCTCCCGCCGTGCGGTCTAACAGGCAGTAATCGCCTCTTCTTGGGGTGATGTGGATCTTCTCCTCGCTCATCATGTTGTGGAATACGTCTGCATAAACGCCTGCTGCATTTACCACAAACCTTGTCTTCAATACTCCATTGTTCGTGTGAAGCTCAAAAGTGCCGTCCTCCAGCTTCTGAATGTCCTTCACCTCTGTGTTGAACTTAAACTCCACACCATTCATGTTGGCGTTCTCCGCCAGGGCAATGGTCAGTCCGAAGGGGCATACAATTCCGCCGGTAGGCGCATAGAGGGCAGCCACTGCGTTTTCTGTAACATTCGGCTCCATCTCCTTGAGCTCCTCTCTGCTGAGAATCCGAAGCTCCTTCACGCCGTTGGCAATGCCTCTCTCATAGAGAGCCTGGAGATTCGGAAGTTCCTCCTCATGCATACAGAGTACGAGGGAACCGTTTCTTCTGAAGTGGAAATCCAGATCCTTGGACAGCTGCTCCATCATCTGATTGCCTTCCACATTCAGTTTGGCCATCAGAGAACCTGTGGCCGCGTCATAGCCTGCGTGGACAATGGCGCTGTTCGCCTTGGAAGTGCCGCAGCACACATCCTCTTCCTTCTCTACGACGCAGAATTTTCCCTCATACCGTGACAGCTCTCTGGCTGACGCACATCCGGAAACGCCTGCGCCGATAATAATAACGTCATACATATTCCATTCCTCCTTGCTGCAGCTCTGTTATTGTTTCTGCAATTTGATTTTTATCACTTTTTTATCAGAAAATTAAAGAGAGCCCGGCAGAGGAATCAGCCTGTAAGCTGATGATCTCCTTGCCCGGCTCATCTCTCCATGCAATACTTATTTAGTTATAATTCGTTTTCCGCGTCTGTGCACTCAGTACGGGAAACTCAAACTACGCTTTGCTTCGTTTGAGCAGCGCACAAATAACTTCGTTCCTTACGGGAAACTCAAACTACGCTTTGCTCCGTTTGAGTAGCGCACAAATAACTTCGTTATTTGTGCTTTACCACGGAATGGCTCCGTAGAGTAATACGGCTGCGATAGCGCCGATGATCGGTCCTACTACCGGAACAAGCGCATATCCCCAGTTGGAATCGCCTTTGCCCTTGATAGGCAGAACTGCGTGTGCAATTCTGGGGCCAAGGTCACGGGCTGGATTGATTGCGTAGCCTGTCAGTCCGCCTAAGGACATACCAACGGATACGATGATACCAAATACCAGGAATTTGTCAAGGCCAACCTCTGCTGCGCCCGGAACATTTGCAAGACCCTTAATTGCGAATACGAGAACGAAGGTTCCAATTGCCTCAGACAGAATGTTTAATGGTTTGTTCTCAACAGACGGTCCTGTACAGAATACGCCAAGCTTGGATCCTGCATCCGGAGTAGCGTCGAACTGCTCTTTGAACAGAATGTATACAAGGACAGCGCCTACGAATGCGCCTGCAAACTGAGCGATGATGTATCCAGGAACAAGAGCCCAGTCGAAGCTTCCGTCAATAGCCAGAGCCAGCGTCAGAGCCGGGTTAAAGGAAGCGCCGGAAGCTGCGCCGAAGATAAATGCCGGAACCATAACTGCAAGGCCCCATGCAAAGGTAATCTGGATGGATCCTCCGCCCTTCATACCGGATTTATTCAAGTTTACGTTTGCTACAACGCCGTCGCCCAGAAGGATCAGCATCATGGTTCCCAAAAATTCAGCTATATATGGCAGCATAAAAATTCCCCCTTTTCTATTATCCGATCGATGTCTCTTACTGCCGATTAATCTTCCTTAGCCCAGCCGAAGGAATACTTCACAGCCTTATTCCAGCCCTTAACCTTCTTATCTCTCTCCTCTGGTTCAATCTCAGGAGCGAATACGCAGTCAATGGCCCAGTTCTTAATAACGTCTTCCTTGTTTGCCCAGTATCCTACTGCCAGACCTGCCAGATAAGCGGCGCCCATAGCTGTAGTCTCTACGCATTTCGGACGATGAACAGGAGCCTGGATAATATCAGACTGAATCTGCATTAACAGGTTGTTTGCGCTGGCGCCTCCATCTACCTTCAGAGCTTCCAGCTGGATGCCGGAGTCAGCCTGCATTGCCTGCAGTACGTCGTTGGTCTGGTATGCCAGAGATTCCAGTGTCGCGCGGATAATGTGGTATTTGTTTACGCCTCTTGTAATTCCTACGATGGTTCCTCTTGCGTACTGATCCCAGTGCGGAGCGCCCAGTCCTGTGAAGGCCGGAACCACGTAGCAGCCGTTTGTATCCTTTACCTTCTTGGCCATGTACTCGGAATCCGGTGAGGAATCAATGAGTCTCATCTCGTCTCTCAGCCACTGGATAGAAGCGCCGGCTACGAAAATAGAACCCTCTAACGCATAGTTAACCTTTCCGTCAAGTCCCCAGGCGATAGTTGTAACAAGGCCGTTCTTGGAGAATACCGGCTTCTCGCCTGTGTTCATCAGCATGAAGCAGCCGGTTCCGTATGTATTCTTAGCCTCGCCAGGATTGAAGCAGGTCTGTCCGAACAGAGCGGACTGCTGATCTCCTGCAGCTCCTGCAATCTTAATCGGGCCGCCGAAGAAGACCGGATCGGACTCGCCGTAAACGCAGCTGGACGGCTTTGCCTCAGGAAGCATGCACTTCGGAATATTTAACTCAGCCAGGATCTCGTCGTCCCACTGTAAGGTATTGATGTTAAACAGCATCGTTCTGGATGCGTTGGAGTAGTCTGTTACATGAACAGAGCCCTTGGTCAGCTTCCAGATCAGCCAGGTCTCAACGGTACCGAATAAGAGCTCGCCCTTCTCTGCTCTCTCTCTTACGCCCGGCACGTTGTCCAGAATCCATTTTAACTTGGTTCCGGAGAAGTATGCGTCGATTACAAGACCTGTTTTCTCTCTGAATTTGTCCGTCAGTCCCTTTTCCTTCAGGGAATCGCAGTATTCGGAGGTACGGCGGCACTGCCACACAATCGCATTGTATACCGGCTCTCCTGTCATTTTATCCCAGACAATCGTAGTCTCACGCTGATTTGTAATACCGATTGCGGCGATATCTTCTGCGTTCGCTCCGATCTGAGCCATAGCCTCAACTGCTACGGAAAGCTGAGAGGACCAGATTTCGTTTGCATTGTGCTCAACCCAGCCTGGCTTCGGAAAATACTGTGTAAACTCCTTCTGTGCCACGCTGCACATTTCACCCTTCTCGTTAAACAGGATACATCTGTTGCTGGTTGTTCCAGCGTCCAATGCCATTACATACTTTGCCATAAGAAACCCCTCCTTACATGATATGCATTTATAGTATCACCTTTATTGTCAAATGTCTTTAGACAATAGTTCTTATTTGTTAAAACAAATTCTTCTTAAGCCGTCTTTATCCTGTTTTTAATGTATACTTCATCTTTATTTTCAGACGAAGAGCTGCACTTGGCGCAGAGCAGCGAGCAGATTTGAAGCAGTTCCCGGAGACTGGCGGCATTCTGCTCCTTCTGAACCTTCCGGCTGGAAATGTAACGGAAGATGTACTGAATCACAGAGACTGTGAGGAAATCGATCAGCAGCTCCCGGCCTCCTGACAGGCTCCGCGTCTCCTGCTCTGTCAGCATCCCTGATACCAGACGGCGAATCTGCGCCTCCACCGCCGGCTTCAGATAACCGGCTACTCTCTCCCAGTCCATATCCTGAAGCATCTTCCTGTAAAACCACTTATTCGTCTCCACAATCTCCATCAGGCGCTCCATCCAGTGGGCGAAGCTCTCCTCCTCCCGGTAAGCGATCTGATCCACCAGATCGTATCGGCAGATAAGCTCCAGCACCTCGTAGATATCCTGAAAATGGTAGTAAAAGCTCTGGCGCGTCATGTGGCTTCTCTCCACAATATCCTGAATGGTAATTCGTTTTAACGGCTTCTCCGCCATAAGCTCCTTCAAAGCCTGGGCCATTTTTCTTTTTGTATCTGACATCCGTCTCCCCCTCTCTTAGATAAACCAGGTATTCTGATTTGTGGATGAGATGGAAATGGCTCCGGCCTCTATAGCCGCGTAGATGTCCGCCTTCTCCGCAATTAAACCGCCTGCAATCACAGGCGCGGATACCATTTTAGCTACCTTCGCAATAATTTTCGGCATAATTCCCGGAAGAATCTCTACAAAGTCCGGACAGGCCGCCTCATACTGCTTCTGAATGTTGTCAAACGCCATGGAATCAATCACAAAAAATCGGAACACTGTAGCCATACCCAATTCCTTCGCTCTTTTAATAAATGACAGCTTCGTGGAAATAATTCCATCGGCCTGAGTATTCCTCTTCAGGAAATCAATGGCTATCTCCTTCCCCGCCAGACCTGATATCAGGTCTGCGTGCACCATGGCCAGCTTTCCTTTTTTCTTAATTCTGTCTACAATTTCCGGTATGCTGACAATGTCGCCGTACAGCACAAAGACGATCTGTATGTCTGAATCCAGGCACCGTTCCAGCCCTGCGTCATCCTTAATCGCCGCAATCACCGGACAATCTGTCACGGTATCGTAAAGTTTCTGCTCCATGCTTCACCTTCCTTAAAACTGCTGGTATGAATCAATTCCGGGCTGCCGCGGCGGAACTTTTTTCCTTTTACAGGGTGTAAACGCCTCCTATAAAGGAAAAAAGAGCAGATTCAATAAGCGGCATTTCTGCCGTTATCCACCTGCTCCTCTCTCCTGGTTCATATTCAACTAAGAGAATCCTAACATATTATACAATATAAGTCAATATATCGTTATATTATTATCATTTTTGCACAACTGATTCTGTGTCCAGTTCCTTTTCTCATCCGTTTTTGTATAAAAGTTACAGAATTCTTCGAAAAACTACAGCTTTTTCACCAATTCCTGCTTTTTCCAGCCTGCAGGCCCCTTCTTTCTACCTGAGGAGAGCCAGCAGTTCCTCCATGTCCTTCTCTCCCATATAGAGCGCCTCTCCTATCAAAACAGCCGGCACGCGGGACAGCTTATACTGTTCCACCAGATCCGGGTACAGTCTGGCATCAATCATGATGCACTCCACATTAGGGCTTAAAAGGGCCAGGGTCTGTCCAGCAGTCACTACGCTCTGGCAGTGGTGGCAGGACAGGGAAACGCATACGCGGATCACGTTCTTTTTCTTCAGCTTTCCCAATTTTTTGAGAATTTTTTCATCATATTCCTTCTTTGGCCCCGCTGCGTTCAAAATAGCGGAAACAAACGAATTGATCTCCTTTCCTCCCGGCACTCCGCAGAAAGCCGCGCCCAGGTACTCCCCTTCCTGGTACAGTCCCGTAACCGGCAGATGCGCTGTGTCCAGCTCCCGGTCAGCCTGCGGGTCCTCTCCCTTCTCCAGAAGCTGAAGCTCAAGCATCGGGCTAAGTTCAGCCACAGCCTTCAAAAAGGCTCCCATCTCTGTACACTCTCTCTGATCCGGTTCTAAAACCGCCTTCAGACAGAGCGGCCTCTCCAGCCGTTCAAAAATAGTTTTCAGATTCTCTTTTAAAGCTGCGTCTACAAGACGGCTTTCACTTGGAATTTGTTCTGTCAGTTTCCGGCTCATGTTCTCTCTCCTCCCTGTACTTTCCTGTGCCTTGCGCGCTTACTCTGTCCGGCATTGCCGCATCCGGCCAGCCTTTCTATCTCAATTATAGCGGCAGGCACAGGGAAAAGCAACTGAGCAGACGAAAGAAACCATCCGTTCCCGTTCCTTCTGTACAATCCTTTCAAACTGTCAAATTCCTCCTGAAATTCCCGCTTTTCCCGCCTGACTCCTCCTTGAATTTTCCTCTGGCCCCGGATATAATAAAATTACTAAACTTGGAGGAGGTATGGGATATGGAGGAGAAAAAACAGAGCGGATGGTCTAACCTGAACGGCATCAGCGACGACGACAAAACCTGCGGCTTAAACGACATGAACTGCCTGGGAGAGGATGACGACTCCAGTTGCGGTTTAAACGACATGAACTGTGTCGATGGAAAAGACGACATGTCCTGCTCTCTCAACAACATGAACTGCGAGGAGGAGCAGAACAAGTAACTCATTGATCAAAGTATATCAAACGACGATTTGCCAGCGTCCGGAAAAGACGCCGGATACGGATACCCCCCGTGCCCGGCGTCTTTTCTTTTTATTCTATTTCTTTTTCTCCCACACATGGCCCAGCCACATAAAGCTGCCTGTAAGCACGCCTCCCGCAATGTTTCCCAAGGTGACGGGAAGCAGATTTTTCAGGAAGAAATTTCCCCAGGTCAGGACGGAAAGATCGACTCCCGCCTCCAAAGCCCCGGCCGCGTACTCCGGCACAGAAGAGGCGAAGATTCCCGCCGGAATGTAGTACATATTGGCCACACTGTGCTCAAATCCGCATACAACGAAAAAGCAGATGGGAAAAAACAGCCCCAGCACCTTTCCCGCCGTGTCCTTGGCGCTCATGGCGGCCAGTACTGCAAAACATACCAGGATATTGCAGAACACGCCCAGCACAAAGGCGTTTTCAAAAGGCAGAGAACATTTGGAGGCGGCCAGATTCATGGTAAATACGGCCAGCCCTCCGCCAGAGTAGTTCATCTGGCCGAATTTTGCGCAGGCGAAGGCGATAAACAGGCTTCCGGCCAGGTTTCCCACATAGACAGCGGCCCAGTTTTTCAGAACGCCTGAAAGCTTCGCCTGCTTCTCCAGAACAGAAATACACATCAGGCAGTTTCCTGTAAAAAGCTCTCCTCCCATCAAAACTACCAGAGTCAGGCCTCCGGGAAACAGAAGTCCAGAGAGAATCCGGACGGCCGACACATTGTCAATGCTGTGTCCGGCCGTATTGGTCACCGCCGCTCCCAGAGCAATGAACATTCCTGAGAGAAAACCCAGAATAAGCATTTTTAACAGAGGCATCTCAGCCTTTTTCTTTCCTGCCGCCCCATAATTTTTTACGATTTCCGCTGGTGTAAAGAAATTCATGTTACTTCCTCCTGACAAAACGCTGTGACAGACACAAGACGCCGCAGAGGAACCATTCCCCTGCGGCGGAATTTGTACTTTTATGGTTTAGAATAAGCCTGAGATTCTTCCCTCAGCATCCACGTCAATCTTTTCTGCTGCCGGAACCTTCGGAAGGCCTGGCATAGTCATAATATCTCCCGTCAGGGCTACGATAAAGCCTGCTCCGGCAGATACCTTTAAGTTTCTGACTGTCACAGTAAAGTCTCTCGGCGCTCCTAAAAGCTTCTGGTTGTCAGAAAAGCTGTACTGCGTTTTGGCCATACAGATCGGGCAGGAACCAAAGCCCAGCTCCGTCAGTCTCTTAGCCTGCTTTTTAGCAGAATCTGCCAGCACTACCTTAGCTCCTCTGTATACCTTGGTAACAATTGCGTTTAACTTCTCCTCAATCGAGAGTTCAGAGTCATAGCAGAACTGGAAGTGGTTCGGCTCCTCGCAGAGACGGAGCACCTCCTGGGCCAGCTCTGTGCCGCCGTCGCCGCCTTTTCCCCATACCTCGGAAAGCGCCACGTTAACGCCCAGCTCCCTGCATTTTTCCGCAATGAGAGAAAGCTCTGCCTCCGTATCGAATGGAAAGCGGTTAATCGCTACTACGCAGGGCAGTCCGAATACTTTCGTGATATTCTCCACATGCTGAAGCAGGTTCGGAAGTCCCTTCTCCAGAGCCTCCAGATTCTCGTTGTTCAGATCTGCCTTAGCCACGCCTCCGTGATGCTTTAAGGCTCTGACAGTAGCTACCACAACAACAGCTGACGGCTTCAGCTCTGCCATGCGGCACTTGATATCCAGGAACTTCTCAGCGCCCAGATCTGCGCCGAAGCCTGCCTCTGTAATCGCGTAATCTCCCAGCTTTAAGGCCATTCTGGTAGCGATAATCGAGTTGCAGCCGTGGGCGATATTGGCAAACGGGCCGCCATGAATAAAGGCCGGAGTATGCTCCAGAGTCTGCACCAGGTTCGGCTTTAAAGCATCCTTTAACAGAGCTGCCATCGCTCCGGCAGCCTTTAAATCTCCCGCTGTCACCGGCTCGTCGTCGTAGGTGTAGCCTACGATAATGCGGCTCAGTCTCTCCTTTAAGTCAGTTACATTTTTAGCCAGGCAGAGAACCGCCATGATCTCGGAGGCAACTGTAATATCGTATCCGTCCTCTCTCACCACTCCGTCCACGCGGCGTCCCAGTCCGTCCACCACGTTTCTCAGCTGTCTGTCATTCATATCCACGACGCGGCGCCAGGTAACGCGCTTCGGGTCAATCCGCAGCTCGTTGCCCTGATAAATGTGGTTGTCCAGCATAGCGGCCAGAAGATTGTTCGCAGCTCCGATAGCGTGGAAATCGCCGGTAAAGTGAAGGTTAATGTCCTCCATCGGCACTACCTGGGCATAACCGCCGCCTGCAGCGCCGCCCTTCACGCCGAATACCGGTCCCAGAGACGGCTCTCTAAGGGCCACAACTACATTTTTCCCCAGCTTCTTCATTCCATCTGCCAGGCCTACGGTAGTCGTAGTCTTTCCCTCCCCAGCAGGAGTCGGAGTAATGGCTGTCACAAGAATCAGCTTTCCATCGGGGCGGCTGTCCTCGTTCAACAGGTTATAGTCTACCTTTGCCTTGTACTTTCCATACTGTTCCAGATACTTTTCGTCAATACCCAGAGAGGCTGCTATCTCTGTGATATGTAATGGGGTTGACTCCTGAGCGATCTCGATATCTGTTTTCATCTTCGTTCTCCTCCTACTAAAAATGATGCTGACTTCTGATTCATCTGCATTTTTCCATTCTATCCTTTATTTTTGTAAAATGCAATCCTATTTTTTCTTAATTTTTTAAAGTTTCAAAGTCTTAGCAGTTTATTTTTATATTTCAGGAGAAAGCTCTGAACTTTTTAATATCTTCGCCTCGTACTCAGACGCCGTTTTCTCCAGGCCTTTCACCTGCTTCTCCATATCTGCCCGGAAGGCTTCGTCCTTGATGGAGTTCAGATTAATTTTGACATTTAAAAGAGCGCTCAGAACGGCAGTGCGGGCCATCATGGCAGATACCAGGCCGTCCGTCACCGCATTGGCGTTTCCCCTGGCCACAGCGGCTTCAGCCAGAGGGAAAATTTCAGACGCCGTCTCTGCCACGGAAAGAGGAACCACAGCGGCCTCCTTTAATCCCCTCTGCATGGCCTCTCTCCTGGCCGCCTTTTCTTCTTCTGTGTCCTTTGGCATTCTTAAAGCCGCCATGTAAAGGTTAAAAGAAGAGCTGTCTCTCTGGATATCTGCTATCAGCTTCTCACGGATCGCCTGGCCCTTCTCAGCCAGCTCTCTCATCTCATTTTCTGCTTCCGCATATTTTTCCTTCCCGATAGTCAGGTTAGCCACCATCTCGGCAAGGGCGGCAGCCAGGGAGCCTGCTGCCGCCGCCACGCTTCCGCCTCCCGGAGCCGGGGCGTCGGACGCCGTCACCTTTGCAAATTCCTCTATGGTCAAATCCTTTAATTCTGTCATCTTATTCCTCCTCAAGAAGTCTGTTTTCCATTACCTGGGCAGAGTCAAAATTCTCCAGCTGCATGTAATACTCCGCGCAGTCAATCAGAGCCTGCATGGGAAGAAGACCTACAATCTCCGTACCCACAGCTTTCACGCCATAGCGTCTTGCCTCCATCTTCACTGCCTCAAAGGCGCGGTAAATGGCCGTCTTCGTGTAATCGGTCAGGTTCATGGAAACCTGGGCAATGTGTCTCTCCTCCAGCATGACTCCGATGGCCTTCACATAGCGGTAGCCGCCGTTGATGTGGCGTATCTTTTTGGCAATCTGATTGGCAATCTCCAGATCCGCTGTGTCCAGGTTCACATTAAAGGCTACTAACGGCATTCTGGCCCCTACCGCCGATACGCCTGCCGTCGGGTGAATGGTATCCGGACCGAAATCTGGCTTCCACATCTCCTGATCCTTCATTTTTTCCACCATCCCCTCAAACTGTCCCTTCCGGATACTTGCCAGATTGGCGCGGTGAGGAGCAGTGGCGGAGGACTCGTACAGGAAGCAGGGAATGCCGAACTCTCTGCCTACCGTCTCAGCTACCTCCTTGGCAATGGCGTCGGCCTCCTGAAGCGTCGTATTCCTGCATGGAATAAACGGAACCACGTCCACAGCTCCCATCCTCGGATGCTGTCCCTCGTGCTTCGTCATATCAATCAGCTGAACCGCCTTTCCAAAGGATTCAATCACAGCGTCCCGCAGAGCCTCCGGCTCTCCGATGGCCGTAATCACGCACCGGTTGTGATCTTTATCTGTCTGATAATCTAAAAGCCGCACCCCAGCCTTTCCGCGGAAGCAGTCTGCAATCTGCTCCACCTTCTGCATATCGCGTCCCTCGCTGTAATTCGGCACACATTCCAATAACTTTCCGCTCATAAAACTCTTACCTCCCAGTTCTGTTTTACTTTTTTATGCCTGTCTTCGCATTCCCTTTTGTATTGTACGATAATTCTACCATCAATCCCCTGTTGTTGTACAGCTCTTTCACTCAGAATGAATCTTCATTTTCCTAACAAAGACCTTCCGAATCTATCATTGGGCTTACAGATTCCATTTACTTTTTTCTCACTATCGGCTATACTATTATAGTTTAGAGATCATCTGCAAGGGAGGGAGCCCCGTGGACAACACAGATATTAAAATCATCAACATTCTGCAAGCAAACTGCAAAACGTCGACCCGCGAGATCGGACAGCAGGTCGGGCTTACTGCGCCGGCAGTCGCCGAGCGGATTAACCGTCTGAAGGACGCGGGAGTGATCGAGGGATTCCATGCCAAAATCAACGACGCCCTGATGGGTAATCACATCTGTGCCTTTGTCCTGATCAACGTGCCCCCTAAATCCTACGAAAGTTTCTGCAGATTCTGCGAGGAAACGCCGTCTATTGTGGAGCACAGCCACATTGTGGGACTGAATAACGGGCTTTTAAAAATCCGGGTCTCTGATTCCGAGGAGCTGGAAGCGTTGCTCCGGCAGATGCGGCAGTTCGGCCTCTCCAATACGTCCGTTCTTTTGTCCACCTATTTTACCCAGAAACCGTTTCCCGAAACGGAACATCTAAAGAAAACTGAAGATTAGTCAGCAAACGGGCCGGCGCCTGGAAATCTCCCTGCGCCGGCCCGTTTTTACGGCTGTTCTCCTTTTACGGGTCATGCCTTATTTTTTAATCTTTTTTTGTCTCTTTTTTCTCCGTCTTCTTCTATCTGCCTTCTTCTCTTCCAGCGTTCTAATCCAGGAAGGTGACAGCCTTGCACGGCGTCCTGTAGTTGGACGGCGCGATGCAGATTCCTGTCTTGGGGTTGCTGGAGTGGATAATCTGTCCGCCTCCTATGTACATAGCCACATGGTTAATATAGCTTCCGCTGGCATAGAACAGCATATCGCCCGGCTGAGCCTCGCTTACCGGAATCTCCTTTCCTCTGGCAGCCTGGTCTCTGGAGCTGCGGCCTGTAGAGATGCCGAAATGGGCGTACACGGCCTGTGTAAATCCAGAGCAGTCTGCTCCCTTGGTCAGGCTGGTTCCGCCGTAAACATACGGATTTCCCAAAAACTGCTTCGCATAAGCGACAACCGCCGTTCTGGTGGCCTTCTCCACTCCTGAGGAGCTGCCTCCTGGATTCTTAGATCCGCCGGGACCTCCAGACGTCTTATCAGAGGACGGTTTCTGCGTTTCCTTTGGCTTTTCTGTCTCAGGAGCTTTTGTGGTCTCCTTTTCCTTCTCTGTCTCCTTCGGCTTTGTCTCGGCAGCCTTCGTGGTCTCCCTCGGGCTTCCGTCCGGATTCTGCTCTATCGTACCGCTGAACGACGTTTCCGTCTCTTTGGCTTTCTCTGTTTCCTTCGGCTTTACCGTCTCAGGCTCTTTCACCGTTTCTTTGGCCGTAGTTTCTTTCGCTGCAGTCTGCTTGGCGGCAGTCTCTTTTGCAGTGGTCTCCTTGGCGGCTTCCTTCTTGGCCTCCTCCAGCTCCTGCAGTGCCTTCTCCGCCTCTTCCTTGCGCTTGGACTCCTCCGCCGCCTTCTGCTCCTCCTCTGAGTTTGTCACGGCGTGGTCAAATTCAACCCGGGTATCGACGTAATCCTTGAACACATATCCTACCAGATCTGTGTCCACAGACACCTTATAAAAGTCTCCCTTTTCCTCAATTACTTCATACTCAGCGTCTGAGGACAGAAGATCAAGTGTCTTGCTGTCCAGGCTCGGCTCCTCTCTGAGGCGCAGCGTGGAGGTATTCGCCACCTTGGCATAAGTCGTTCCCACCTGTCTGGCTTTCTTCTCCGCCTCTGCTCCTGTGATAAAATACTGAGCCTTAATATAGCCGTTTACAGAACCGGACTGGATCTTGTACCACTTTCCTCCCTCGCCGTCCACTGTATCCAGAATCGTGGCCGCACAGTTGTTGTAAATCTTTCCCACAACAGAACCCTTTGTGCTGGCCTCGCTCCGCACGTTTACATAATTGGACACCTGGGACACCGCTACGTTATCATAGGCGGAGGAGGACGACGGATTCTTTACTGTCGGCGCGTCTTCCTTCCCGCTCTTTACCACCTGTTCCATGGTTTCATCTGAGGAAAAAGCCTTTGCCAGCTCGTTCTCCGGATCAAGGCTTCCTGCATAATAATTATTCATCGCCACGGAAACTCCAGCTACAGAAGAATCTGTCTCCAGATTGATCGCCGCCTGCGCTCCAAAGCCTGATGTCACGGAAATGACGGCTGCCGAGCACAGACAGGCCAGTATCTTAAATGGCGTCTCCATCGTATTTCTTCCTCCTATCTCTCTGCCAGGTACCGCTCCACGCTGGTCACGCAGTTAGCCCCGTCCGATGCGGCTGTCAGCACCTGACGCAGCTGCTTGGTCCGCACATCCCCTGCCGCGAACACGCCGGGAACAGAGGTAACTCCGTCCTCCCCGGCCGCAAGATATCCCTGGCGGTCTGTCTCTATCATCTGGGAAAACAGGCCGCTTTCCGGTTCAATTCCTACGGCGATAAATACGCCGTCCGTCTCAAGCGCCGTCTTCTCCCCTGTTTTTCTGTTGGTAAGCGCAAGTCTCTCGACTCTGCCGTCCCCCTCAATGGCGTCTGCCACTGTGTCCCAGTGCACTTCTATCTTATCTGATTCAAACACCTGCTTCTGCAGCGTCCTGGCGCCGCGCAGCTCGTCCCTTCTGTGAATTAAATGGACCTTTCTGCACAGTCTAGACAGGAAAATGGCGTCCTCAAGGGCCACGTCCCCGCCTCCTATCACAGCCGCCGTCTTATCCTTGAAAAAGGCGCCGTCACAAGTAGCGCAGTAGGAAACTCCGCTCCCCAAAAGCTCCTCCTCGCCCGGAATGCCCAGTTTTCTGTGGCTGGCTCCTGTGGCGATGATCACCGTCCTGGCCTGGTAGGTTTCCTTTTGTCCATAGAGTGTTTTAATCTCTCCGAGAAGCTCTGCCTTCTCAATGCAGTCTTCTGTAAAAACAGCTCCCAGCCGATCCGCATGCTCCCTGAATTTCATTCCCAGATCAAATCCCGAGCTTCCCGGCAGTCCTGGGTAGTTGTCCACCTCATAGGTACTCAGAATCTGGCCGCCGCTCATCATCTCCTTCTCAATTACAAGCGTGTCGAGTTCCGCCCTTTTGGCATAGATTGCCGCCGCCAGTCCGGCTGGGCCGGAACCTGCAATAATCAGATCGTAAATCTTTCCCATCCTGTTATTCTCGCCTTTCCTCTGGAATCTGCAGGCCGCAGATTCGTACGTTCCAAGTGTTTCCCATCCTGTTCCCGCCCAAAAGCCGGTGTTCTTCTGTGTTGTATTCGTACTTTTTAGTATAACACATCTTATCCCGGCAGTATACATAATTTTTTATTTAATCTATAAATTTGCACTGTCAATCCGTCAATGGTATAATATGGTCAGAGAAAGTTAAGCAGCGTTTGTTTGGGAAAGGAGTGAAATTATATGGCAAGAAAAACTGTACTTGTCACCGGTGCTTCCCGCGGAATCGGGAAAGCCATCGCCGTGAAATTTGCCAAAAAGGGCTGGAATGTAGTCATCAGCTGCGTAAAGCGGGAGGAACAGCTTCTTCAGACAAAGAAAGAAATTGAATCCTTCCAGGTATCCTGTCTGGCTTTTCTGGGAGATATGGGAAAGATGGAGGACTGCGCCGCTCTATTCAAGAAAATCAAAAAGCAGTTCGGCGGGCTGGACGTGCTTGTCAACAATGCGGGAATCTCCTACATCGGACTTCTCCAGGATATGAAGCCAGAGGACTGGGACCTGATTGTGCACACCAATCTCACCTCTGTATTCAACTGCTGCCGGCTGGCCGTGCCCATGATGGTGGAAAAGCAGCAGGGAAAGATCATAAACATTTCCTCTGTCTGGGGAATCTGCGGCGCTTCCTGCGAGGTGGCCTACTCCGCTACCAAGGGCGGCATCAACGCCTTCACCAAAGCTCTGGCCAAGGAACTGGCCCCCAGCCATATCCAGGTCAACGCCATTGCCTGCGGCGCCATTGATACGGAGATGAATCACTTCCTGGACGACGAGGAGCTTATCGGCCTCATTGAAGAAATTCCGGCGGGCCGTCTGGGCCAGGCCGAGGAGGTGGCCGATCTGGCCTACCACCTGGGATATAAGGAGAGCTATCTGACTGGACAGGTCATCGGACTGGACGGTGGGTGGATTTAAAGGTGATGGATAAATGTGGAAGAAAGATTTCTTGTTCCACTTAAAGTCACCGAAATCTTTCTTCCACATTAAAGAGCAAAAAAAACAGCCCGGCAAAAGCCGGGCTGTTCTCTGTCTGAGCACTGCGTCCCTCTCGCGTTCGTAAGGACGCCGTCCGGCGTAGGAGGGCCTGGCCGTATGACGTAATCATGCGGACTGCCGTCCCCCGGACGATTATTTATTCTATTATAAAATTTCCGTTCAGATTAAACGTTCTGAGCAGCCTTAGCAGCTTTCAGCTTCTCTGTTAATAACGGAACTACCTTATTCAGGTCACCTACAATGCCGTAGTCAGCTACGTCAAAGATCGGAGCTGTCTCATCCTTATTGATAGCGATGATAATATCAGACTCCTCCATACCAGCTACGTGCTGGATAGCGCCAGAGATACCGATTGCGAAGTATACGTTCGGACGTACAGTCTTTCCTGTCTGTCCTACCTGTAATGCCTTTGGCTGCCAGCCAGCGTCTACAACTGCACGGGAGCAGCTTACTGTTCCGCCGATTACCTCTGCCAGATCCTCAAGAATCTTGAAGTTCTCTGGGCTTCCAACACCACGTCCGCCGGATACAAGGATCTTAGCGTCCATGATATCTACTGTATCAGCTACAGCCTTAACTACTTCCATGATCTCAACGTAGTTGTTGTTCGGAACGAATCCTGGATTGTACTCTACTACGTTAGCCTTAGCGCCTGCTGTCTTAGGAAGCTTCTGCATAACGCCTGGACGTACAGTTGCCATCTGTGGGCGGAAGTCCGGGCATGCGATAGTAGCGATTGTGTTTCCGCCGAATGCAGGACGAGTCATTAATAACTGGTTGTGCTTCTGCTCCTTGCCTGGAACCGGGTTGATTGGGAAATCGCCAATCTCAAGCTGTGTACAGTCAGCTGTCAGACCTGTATGAATTCTTGCACATACACGAGGTCCTAAGTCACGGCCGATTGCTGTAGCGCCGATTAAGAAGATCTCCGGCTTAAACTCGTTGATAACGGAAGCCAGTGCGTGTGTGTACGGCTCTGTTCTGTACTCTTTTAACTCTGGATCGTCTACAACGATAACCTTGTCTGCGCCGTACTCAGCCAGCTCGTCTGCCAGTCCCTTAACGCCGGAACCAACTAAAACAGCTGTAACCTCTGTGTTTAAATCTTTTGCTAAATCTTTACCTTTGCCAATCAGCTCAAATGCGATGCCGCTGATCTCATTGTCAACCTGCTGTGCAAAGACGAATACTCCCTTATATGCTTCTAAGTTCATTCTATTCACCACACTTTTCTCTTATTTTTAATTAGATAACATGTTTAGCTGCCAGCTTCTCAACAATGTAGTCTGCAGCTGCTGCCGGATCAAGAGTAACCTGCTCGCCTGCTCCCTTTCTTACCTTATCGGAAGCTCTTGCGATCTGTGTCGGGGATCCCTTAAGTCCTAAGTTGGAGTCCTCAACGTCCTTCAGGTCGTTTCTTCCCCATACGGTGATTTCTTTCTTATAAGCATCGAAGATTCCGCCTGGAGTCATGTAGCGCGGCTCGTTTAACTCAGCCAGAGCTGTGATTAAGCATGGCATCTGAGCCTTTAATACGTGATATCTGTCGTCGTACTGACGCTCAACGATAACGCTGTTGCCCTCGATCTTGATGTCCTGAGCGTAGCTGATTACCGGAATGTTTAAGTGCTCGGAGATCTGCGGACCTACCTGAGCTGTATCACCATCGATAGCCTGACGGCCTGTGATAATTAAATCGTACTCAAGGTTTCTGATAGCGCCTGCGATAGTCTGGGATGTAGCCCATGTATCGGCTCCGCCCAGTACGCGGTCTGTAACCAGGATGCCGTTGTCAGCGCCCATAGCCATAGCCTCTCTTAAAACCTCCTCAGCTTTCGGAAGTCCCATAGTGAGAACTGTAACCTCTGCGCCGTACTGATCCTTTAAACGGAGAGCAGCCTCAAGGCCTGCCTTATCATCCGGGTTCATAATTGTGAGCATAGCTCCTCTGTCGAGTGTTCCGTCCGGGTTGAATTTTACTCCGCCCTTAGTATCTGGAACCTGTTTGATACAAACGATAATTTTCACTGTATTTTCACTCCTTATTGTTTAATTTCATGCAGGCCTGTCCAAAGAGACAGGGAACTGCATCATGTTTAGAGCCGCAATTATTTTAACAGAGCTCCGGAGATAACCATTCTCTGAACCTCAGATGTTCCCTCGTAGATCTCTGTAATCTTAGCGTCGCGCATCATACGCTCTACATCGTACTCTCTGATGTAGCCGTATCCGCCGTGAAGCTGTACAGCCTTTGTTGTAACTTCCATAGCAACCTCTGCTGCGTACAGCTTAGCCATAGCTGCCTCTACGGAATATGTCTTCTGTGTAGCCTTAGCCATAGCTGCTCTGTAAACAAGGAGCTGAGCTGCCTTTACCTTTGTTGCCATATCAGCAAGCTGGAACTGTGTATTCTGGAACTGTCCCAGAGCACGTCCGAACTGCTTTCTCTCTTTTACATACTCGATAGTTCTGTCAAGAGCGCCCTCTGCAAGACCAAGAGCCTGAGCAGCGATACCGATACGTCCACCGTCCAGTGTGTGCATAGCGATGTTGAAGCCCTTGCCCTTCTGTCCTAACAGGTTCTCCTTCGGGATGCGGCAGTCTGTGAAGATTAACTCGTAAGTAGCAGATCCGCGGATACCCATCTTCTTCTCCTTTGTACCAAAGGTGAAGCCTGGAGTTCCCTTCTCAACGATGAATGCGGAGATCTCTTTCTTCTTTCTTCCTCTAGCGTCCTCTTTCACGCCTGTAACAGCGATGATTACGTAGATGTCAGCCTCTTTACCGTTTGTGATGAAGATCTTGGATCCGTTTAATACCCACTCGTCTCCGTCTAAAACAGCCTTTGTCTGCTGGCCCTGAGCGTCTGTACCAGCGCCTGGCTCAGTAAGACCGAAAGCACCTAACTTCTCGCCCTTTGCAAGCGGTACCAGGTATTTCTGCTTCTGCTCTTCTGTACCGTATGTCTGGATTGGATCGCAGCACAGGGATGTGTGTGCAGAAACGATAACGCCTGTAGTTCCGCAAACCTTGGAAAGCTCCTCTACGCACATAGCATAGCAGAGAGGATCGCAGCCCTGTCCGCCGTACTCCTTCGGAACCGGGATGCCCATGAAGCCGAGCTTCTGCATCTTCTTAACTGTCTCTGTCGGGAAGTGCTCTGTCTCGTCTACTTCCTGTGCTAAAGGTTTTACTTCTTTCTCGGCGAAGTCATGGAATAAAGTCCTCGCCATCTCATGCTCTTTACTTAATGTAAAATCCATGTCTAGTCCTCCATCTTCTTATATCGCGCTAAAAAGGGGCCTTGGGGAGACCCCTTATGCGGTTGTGAATCTATTATAACAGAAACCACAAAAAAGTGGTATCCATTATTTGCTGTAATCGTAGAATCCTCTGCCTGTTTTCTGGCCTAAACGTCCAGCGCGAACCATCTTTCTTAACAGCGGATGCGGACGGTACTTCGGATCGCCTGTCTCGCTTTCTAATACCTGCATAATAGCCAGGCAAACGTCAAGTCCAATCAGATCGCCCAGAGCTAACGGGCCCATCGGATGATTTGCGCCTAACTTCATCGCAATATCAATTCCCTCTACAGATGCAATGCCATCAGCGTAAATGCCGATTGCCTCGTTGATCATCGGGATCAGGATTCTGTTTACAACAAAGCCTGCACCCTCTTCAACCTGTACTGGTGTCTTTCCAATCTCTTCGGAAATAGCAATTACCTTATCTACCATCTCCTTCGGAGTATTGAGTCCTGCAATTACCTCTACCAGCTTCATGACAGGAGCCGGGTTAAAGAAATGCATGCCCACAACCGGTCTTGCGCCTGCTCCAATTTCTGTAATGGAGAGGGAGGAAGTGTTGGTAGCAAAAATACAGTCTGCCTTGCAGATAGCGTCTAACTCCTTAAAGGTCTGCTTCTTGATCTCCATGTTCTCAATGGCAGCCTCAACGACCAGATCGCAGTCGCCGCAGATATCCTTAACACCTGTTGTAATCTTTGCGAGGATCTTATCAGCATCCTCCTGTGTCATTTTGCCTTTAGCAATTCTCTTCTCAAAGCCCTTTGCAATTTTCTTCTTACCGTTTGCAGCGAACTCCTCGTTAATATCGCATAAAGCTACCTCGTAGCCCTCTGTCTGTGCAAAAGCCTGCGCAATGCCGGAACCCATGGTTCCTGCTCCGATAACACCGATTTTCATGGCTATCTCCTCCTATCTTATAAAAAGCATCTGCTTTTTATTAACGGTTTTTGAACTGTTTTTCTTTTCTCTTCTCAAGAAACGCCGCCATGCCTTCTTTTTGATCCTCTGTCTCAAAGCAGGCTCCGAACAGCTTTTCCTCGATTACAATCGCCTGATCCATATCTGTCTGAAGGCCGTCATTGGCCGCCTTCTTGCTGTTTCTCACAGCAATCGGAGCATTAGCCGCAATCTGGCCTGCCAGCTTTCTGGCTGCAGTCATCAGCTCTTCCTGAGGATAAACTGCATTTACAAGTCCTAAACGGTAAGCCTCATCAGCCTTGATGTTTCTGGCTGTGTAGAGCATCTCCTTGGCCTTTCCCACACCAATGATGCGGGCAAGTCTCTGAGTACCTCCAAAGCCCGGGGTGATTCCCAGGCCTACCTCCGGCTGTCCGAACACTGCGTTCTCAGAGCAGATGCGGATGTCGCAGCTTAAGGAAAGCTCGTTGCCTCCTCCCAACGCGAAACCGTTCACCGCTGCAATCACCGGAATCGGGAAGGTCTCGATCTTGCGGAAAATATCGTTTCCAAATTTTCCGAAGGCCTCTCCCTCCTCCTTGGTCATGGTGCTCATAGCCGCAATGTCAGCTCCGGCAACAAAGGATTTTTCGCCTGCGCCTGTCAGGATGACGGCTCTCACCGTCTCCTGATCAATGGCGTCGAATACGGTTTCCAGATCCTTCAATACCTCTTCATTCAAGGCGTTTAATGCTTTGGGCCTGTTGATAGTTACAATACCGACATGTCCTTCCTGTTCGTAATCTACATAACCCATTCTGATCATCTCCTTAAGGCTTTACCTGGATTTTAGTCTCTCTCAACGATTGTAGCGCAGCCCATACCGCCGCCGATGCACAGAGTAGCGAGACCCTTCTTTGCATCGCGCTTCTGCATCTCATGAAGCAGAGTAACGAGGATACGGCAACCAGATGCTCCTACCGGATGTCCGAGAGCGATAGCTCCGCCGTTCACATTCAGAACGTCCTTATTGAATCCAAGCTCGCGGGCAACTGCGATAGACTGGGCAGCGAACGCCTCGTTTGCCTCGATTAAATCAAAATCCTCTACCTTGAGTCCTGTCTTAGCCAGAACCTTCTTAGTAGCTGCTACCGGGCCGATTCCCATGATTCTCGGATCTACGCCGCCTAATGCGCCTGCAACCCATGTAGCCATCGGCTTAATGCCTAACTCTTTTGCCTTCTCCTCGCTCATAACGACAACTGCTGCAGCGCCGTCATTGATGGAGGAAGCGTTTCCTGCTGTTACGCGGCCGCCGTCCGGCTTGAATGCTGGACGAAGCTTTGCAAGTCCTTCCATAGTTGTGCCTGGACGCGGACCCTCGTCTGTGTCAACGATAACAGTCTCTTTTTTCTTCTTAACCTCAACCGGAACGATCTCATCCTTGAATCTTCCGGACTGTACAGCCTCGCATGCCTTGTGCTGGCTGGCAACGGAGAACTCGTCAAGCTCTTCTCTTGTGATGTTCCACTCGTCGCAGATGTTCTCTGCTGTGATTCCCATGTGGTAGTTGTTGAAAGCATCCCAGAGAGCGTCATTTACCATGGTATCGATCATCGGAGCGTTGCCCATGCGGTATCCGTAACGAGCGTTCTTCAGAGCGTACGGAGCTGCGGACATATTCTCTGCTCCGCCTGCTACAACAATGTCAGCGTCGCCTGCGAGAATCATCTGAGCAGCTGCGTTTACGCACTGTAAACCGGAACCGCACACTACGTTCAGCGTAACTGCCGGAACCTCGATGGGAAGCCCTGCTTTGATGGACATCTGACGAGCCACGTTCTGTCCAAGGCCGGCCTGGATTACACAGCCCATGTAAACGTGATCTACCTGCTCCGGAGCAACTCCTGCTCTGTTGAGAGCTTCCTTAATAACAACTGCTCCCATATCTGCCGCTGGTACTGTGCTTAACTGTCCGCCCATGGAACCAATGGCTGTACGGCATGCACTTGCTATTACGACTTTCTTAGACATAATTTGTTTCCTCCTTGTCATGGTTAGCCTGGAAATAGAAATAATTGCATAAATGATAGTAATTCTATACTACCACTGTTAGGCAAAACTGTCAATGACCACTTGATAAATAATTATCAATTCATCACCTATTCACGATTTTCCACCTATTTCTTACCTATTCTTATTGACCTTACCAGCGGCGAATGATAAACTGTTAACAAAACTGAACAAATTTTATAAGGGACAGGTGATTGAAATGGATTACAGAAAAATGTATGAAACAAAACTTGTGTCTGCCGATCAGGCTGCCGCTGTGGTAAAGTCCGGCGACTGGGTTGACTACGGCTGGTGCACTGGCACGACCGTTGCTTTTGACGCGGCTCTTGCAAAGAGAATGCCGGAGCTCTACGATGTGAATTTCCGCGGCGGCATCCTCATGTGGGTTCCGGAGATTTTCAAAATTGAGAATCCGGCGGAGCATCTGACATGGAACTCCTGGCATATGGGCGGCATTGAGAGAAAGGCCATCGCCCAGGGCTTCTCCTTCTACGCTCCGATCCGCTACTCTGAGCTTCCAAGATACTACCGCGACTCCCAGACTCCTCTCAACGTAGCTGTGTTCCAGGCAGCTCCCATGGACGAGCACGGCTTCTTCAATTTCGGACCGAACGCCTCCCACATGGCGGCTGTGTGCGAGAAGGCTGACACAGTCATCGTAGAGGTAAATGAAAACATGCCGGTCTGCCTGGGCGGATTTGAGAACTGCGTTCACATTTCCAATGTAGACATGATCATCGAGGGAGACAATCCAGCCATCGGACAGATGGGCGGAGGCGGAGCTGCCTCTGAGGTGGACGAGGCGGTTGCCAAGCTCATCGTGGAGGAGATCCCAGACGGCGCATGCCTGCAGCTGGGAATCGGCGGCATGCCTAACGCAGTAGGCTCTCTGATCGCCAAATCCGACTTAAAGGATCTGGGCGTGCACACTGAAATGTATGTAGACGCTTTCGTCGATATCGCCGCAGCCGGAAAGATCACAGGCGCTCACAAGGGCATTGACAAGGGACGCCAGGTATACGCCTTCGGAGCAGGAACCAAGAAGCTCTACGACTACCTGAACAACAATCCAGAGTGCATGAGCGCGCCGGTAGACTACACCAACGATATCCGCTCCATCTCCGCGCTGGACAATTTCATGTCCATCAACAACGCGGTTGACGTGGATCTCTTCGGCCAGGTAAACGCAGAGTCCGCAGGCGTTAAGCACATCAGCGGAGCCGGCGGACAGCTGGACTTCGTGCTGGGCGCTTACCTTTCCAAGGGCGGAAAGAGCTTTATCTGCTGTTCCTCCACCTTCAAGACAAAGGACGGACAGTTAAAATCCAGAATTCTTCCAACCTTAAACCAGGGCTCTATCGTAACTGACACAAGAACCAATATCCACTATCTGGTAACTGAGTACGGCAAGGTAAACTTAAAGGGACTCTCCACCTGGGAGAAGTGCGCGGCTATCATTTCCGTCGCTCATCCTGATTTCAGAGACCAGCTGATTGCCGACGCTGAGAAGATGAACATCTGGAGACGCAGCAACAAGCGGTAACGGAACGTTTCCTTAAAGGTGTTCCCTTTTAATAAAGAAAGAGACATGACTTTTTCGTTTTTTTAAACATTTCGAAAAATTATGTCTCTTCTTTTTATTCTCATTCCTGAGGTTCCTGCTTTTCTTCCGTTCTGCTTTCTTCCTCTCGATTTCCTTCCTCTCGATTTCCTTCCTCTCTGTTTTCTTCTTGATTTTCTATCTCTTGTTTTTCTTCCTTTTGATTTTCTTCTTCCTGGCTTTTTTCACCCGGATTCTTTTTACTCTCTTGTTTGGCAGCCATTCCGCAGAGGCGGCAGTAATTGACCGCTTTCCCGTAGGCAGCCCCGCAGGAAGGGCAGACCCAGACTGCCTCTGTGTCTGCTTTTTCCTCCGCTTCCTGATTTTCCTCTGCTCTGTTCTCAGCTTCTGAGGCAGCTGCCGTCTCTTTCTCGGCTCTCCGGAGAGATTTCAGCTCCTCGGCCGTCTCCTCCAGCCGTGCAGCTTCCTCTCTCTGGGCGTTTATGGAGTCTTCCAGCTCTCCGGCTTCCTGAAACGCCTCTTCCATATGCGTTTTCCAGTCCTCCTTCTCTTTCCAGGCCTCGTAGCTTTTTTCTGAAGCCTCAGAAAGTCCCCTCCGCATCTCTTTTTCTGTCTGGCGCGCTTCGGCCCGCAGAGTCCTGGCCTCCAGGCGCAGCCGGTGTATCTCAAGCTTCAGCGCGGCTGCCCGGCTGAAAGCCGCCGCCCTCTTTCCAATACTCAGCTTTATTTTTTCAATTCTGTCCTGCGCCATTTTCCTCTCCTTCGTCTCCCTCTCCTGCCGTTTTTCTTTTCATAACAGCCGTTTTTATCTGTCATACCGCTCTATTCCAGTCCGCCAGCCTGGTTCTGCCGGATAAAAGCCGCCTCATCCCCGTTTCTTCCGTAGGCGGCCCACACGCCGGAGTCAACCTCCTGCGTCTTCCCCTTTTCATAGAGCTTCAGGGTTCCCTGGCCTCTGGCAGGATCGTAATCTGTAAAATAGAGCAATTTTCCTGAAACGGCCAGATACCCGGATGCGCTGCCGTCAATCTCTTCGGCGCGCCTGTCTTTCCCCGAATACCTTGTCAGCACGCCGCTTTCCCTCTGGGCATCATAGTCAGACAGAAAATAAACGTCCGTGTCCGCCCCATCCCGGTTCTTTTCCAGCCAGACAGAATCTGCTTTCACATCGTAGGAAACCGCCTGCTCTCCAAAGTAAAGATCCCCCGTCTGCTCATACAGATCGCTCAGATAAAAGGGAGTTCCCCCGCACTGTCCGCAGAAACGATCTGCCTGCTGCGCTGCCTGCTCTGCGCTTCCAAACTGTTCCGGTTCAAGCGACACCCGGTACAGCGCCTGATCCGCACCTGGCTCCGGCGAAGCCAAATACCAGCCGTAATCTCCTGAAACCGCAACGGAAATCTCTTCTTCCGGATTGCAGTCTAACGCCGCATAGGCTTCTGAACTGGCAATCCGGATCTCCTCTCCGGCTTCCCCGGACGCCTTGTAGGTGAGAATTCCATCCTCCTCATGGATCAGAAACAGGAATTCCGAATCCAGCAGGCGCTCTGTCCTTTCGTTTCCCGCCTGTTTCCCGCTCAGAACATAGAGACTCTCTCCCTCATTTTCCTGCCGTGTGAAAAACAGCGTTTTTTCCTCCTGGCCTGAGAGAAATACCTGATTTACATTCTGCGCCAGGCATTTCTTCTCTGAATGATTTTCAAGCAGCCACAGCTCTCCTTCTTTTTTGTAAAGGATCCTAGTCAAATCTCCTGAAGCGCCCAGAAACTCTGCGTCCCGCTCTAAAAGCTCCTCCTCTGCCGCCTGGCCTTTTTTGTCAAGGCTCACGCCGTAAAGCCCTGTCGTCTGATCCGGATGTTCTTCCTGCCAGATCAGATAATCTCCTTTTTCCGACAGCTGATAGGAGGCTGCGCCGGCTGTCAGCTTTTTCTTTCTGCCTCCGGCGTATAAGTAGAGGCCGCTGTTTGCCTTTTCATAAACAGCCGTCTCTCCGGCAGTCTGAACAGAAACTGCGCTGCTGTCTGCCTTCCGCGCGTTCCCGCCGGAACCGTTCATCAGGGAAAAAGCACCGTCTCCGACCTGTTCCGGATACCAGAGCGCCCCTGCCTCTTCATAATAAAATGGGATCCAGTCCACAGCTTCCGGCAGGCGCAGCTGCTCTCTGTTTTTCCAGTCCCTCAGACAAATGTCAGATATCTCCCTGGACTCCCCGTTTTCCTCTAAGACAAACAGACTGTTATCCTTTATATATCCCAGCAAAGGCTGGCCCTTTTCGCCTGCCTGTCTGCCCGATACCCAGACGGCAGACAGAACAAGGCCACAGGCAGCCATCATACCAGCCGCCGCGGCCTTTTTCCATCCTGGACGCCTCAGGAAGCCAAAGCCTCCCTCCTCATCCCGGTATTCTATTCTATATGCAGTTCTGTATGCAGAATCTGATTTCTGCTTTTCAGGCTGTTTTTCTCCGCCTGCTGAAGCCTTTTCCAGCTCATGCTCTATCCTGGAACCGCAGAATTCACAGTAGACAGATTCCTTCGGCAGAATCTGGCCGCAGGAAGTACACCAGATATGATCTGCCTGTTGTGTTTCCTGCTGTTCCAGCCCTTCCGTCTTTCCCATCCCTTTATCCTCCAGTACACAGTTCTGCATTCAGTCTATCACATTTTCAGACTCCTGTAAACGAAGAGGAGAGGGAAGAAATCTGCGTTATTTTGTCTTCAGCGCTCTCATGGCGTTTAAAATAGCGATGACGGACACGCCTACATCGGCAAATACCGCCTCCCACATATTAGCCATTCCAAACGCTCCCAGGCCCAGCACCAGGGCCTTCACCCCCAAAGCGAAGACGATGTTCTGCTTTACAATGGAAAGTGTCTTTCTGGAGATGCGCACCACAACGGAAATCCGAGCCGGATCGTCGTCCATCAGCACCACGTCGGCCGCCTCGATGGCAGCGTCGGATCCCATACTTCCCATGGCGATTCCAATGTCAGCCCTGGTCAGCACCGGAGCGTCGTTAATGCCGTCTCCCACAAAGGCCAGCTTTCTGCCCTCCGCCTGGCCGTCTAACAGCCGTTCCACCTGCTCTACCTTGTCAGCCGGAAGCAGCTCTGTGAAGACCTCGTCCAGTCCCAGCTTCTCTGCGACCGCCTCGCCCACGGCCTTCCTGTCGCCTGTGAGCATCACCGTCCGTTTCACGCCAGCCTGCTTTAAATCGCGGATCGCCTGAGCCGCATGCTCCTTTACTGTATCAGAGATAACTATAGTTCCTGCAAACACTCCGTCCCTGGCCAGGTACACAACCGTTCCGATGCTTTCGCACGGTTCGTAGGCAATCCCTTCCGCCTCCATCAGCCTTCCGTTTCCAGCCAGGACGACGGATCCGTCTATCTCTGTCCGCACGCCGTGTCCGGAAATTTCCTCATTCTTCCCAATGGAGGAAAGATTCATCCGGCCTCCCGCCTTCTCATAGGCGTCCCGGATCGAGAGGGAAATCGGATGGTTTGAATAATGTTCCGCCAGAGCCGCAAGCCTTAAAAGCTCTTCCCCGCTCATGCCGGACGGACGGATTTCAGTTACCTTAAACTCTCCCTTGGTCAAAGTTCCCGTCTTATCGAATACAATCGTATCCATCTGAGCCAGGGCTTCCAGATAATTGCTTCCCTTCACCAGGACGCCGTTTCTGGACGCCGCTCCGATTCCTCCGAAAAAGCTTAGAGGAACGGAAATAACAAGGGCGCAGGGACAGGAAATCACCAGGAAAATGCAGGCTCTCTGAATCCAGGGGCCAAAGCCTGCGCCCAGCGCAAGAGGAGGCACAACCGCTAGGAGAGCAGCCGCAATCACCACTGCCGGGGTGTAATATCTGGCAAACCGCGTGATGAAATTTTCCACCTGGGCCTTCTTGCTGCTGGCATTCTCCACCAGCTCCAGGATTCTGGCCACCGTAGAATCGTCAAATTCCTTCGTGACCTCCACTCTCAGAACGCCGCTTTCATTGATGCAGCCGCTGATAATCTCTGAGCCTGTCTCCACTCTTCTGGGCACAGACTCGCCGGTCAGAGCCGAGGTATCCACCATGGACTCGCCTGAAATAACTGTTCCGTCTAAAGGAATCCGCTCTCCTGGCTTAATTACAATAATATCTCCAATTTCCACATCGTCCGGATCCGTCTGCACCAGCTCCCCGTCCTTTTCCAGGTTCGCATACTCCGGACAGATATCCATCAAATCGGCAATCGACTGGCGGGAGCGGCTGACTGCATAGCTCTGAAACAGCTCTCCCACCTGGTAAAACAGCATAACCGCCACTGCCTCGGAATACTCGCCGACGCCGAAGGCTCCAAAGGTGGCAATCGTCATCAGAAAATTTTCGTCAAACACCTGCCCGTTGACAATCCCCCGAACAGCCTTGTATACAATATCCCATCCAATCACAAGATAAGGGACTAGAAAAACCGCAAAATTGACCGGAGCGGAAAGTCCCTCCATCGCCCCCTTATGGGAAGCGGCAAACAGCGGAATGTAAATGAGAAAGGCGGCGATAATTCTCGCCAGCATGGTTTTCTGTTTCTTTGTCATGATGCCTCCTGACGCTGCGCTACATATTAATAATGCAGTCCGGCTCTACCTTTTTGCAGACTGCCGCAACTTCCTTCATAATCTCGTCGAATCTCTCGTCGTCTGCCTCAATGGTCAGCTTCTGTGTCATAAAGCTCACTGTGGCGTCCTTCACGCCGTCGATTTTCTTAATGCCTGCCTCCATCTTTGCGGCGCAGTTGGCACAGTCCAGATCCGTTAATTTGAATTTTTTCTTCATAGTTGCTTTCCTCCATTTTCTGCTCTTTACATCTACTCTTCAATATGCTCAAGCCCCTGATTGATAATGCTTCTCACATGGCCGTCTGCCAGGGAATAAAACACCGCTTTTCCCTCTCTCCTGTTTTTCACCAGTCTCGACTGCTTTAAAATCTTAAGCTGGTGGGAAATGGCCGACTGAGTCATGTTTAACAGCTGGGCAATGTCGCACACGCACATCTCCTGTTCAAACAATACATAAAGAATCTTAATTCTCGTGGAATCGCCAAATACCTTAAAAATTTCCGCCAGATCGTAAAGCTCGTCCTCGTCCGGCATCTTTTCCTTCACCGCCTTCACCACATCGTCGTGGACCTGGTAAAAGTCGCAGCATTCTACATCGCTTACCGCCACTTCAAAACCTCCCTTCTGCTTCTGCCCTGTACTTCTTCTGTTCTTCATAGCAGCATATCGCTCAAACAATTGAACGATTGTTCATATGTTTATAATATTCTCTTTTTTCCCATTTGTCAACTGTTTTCTAATTATTTTTCCCCTGCACGCGCAAAAAAGCCGGACACAGGAAGATCTCTTCCCGCATCCGGCCTCCGCTCTCAGAGCGCAGCCTTTCCCGCGTTTCTGCCATTCATTCTGTCTCGCTGTCAAAACTCCTTTTTCTCCATGGCTGACGCAGACAAAAGATAGGAGGGGGCAAGCAGAACGGCCGAGAGAAGCAAAGCAAACAAAATACTCCTCTTTATGGCCTCCTCCTTCCTTTCATCTGTGACGCTATTCTTCGTACAGAGTTTCCAGCAGCTCCTTCATCTCCCCCAGGGAGATCCCTGCCGTCCGCGCAGCGTCCACAGCCTCGTTTAAATGTTCCTCCAGCCTCTTATACTGTTCTTCTCTCAGAAGCTCCCTGTTGATCTCTGCGGCGAAGCTTCCCTTTCCCGGAACTGAAGTGATATATCCCTCCCGCTCCAGCTCCTCATACGCCCTCTTAGTGGAAATCACGCTGACTCTCAGCTCCTTGGCCAAGAATCTCAGCGACGGAAGCGGCTCCCCAGGCTTCACCTCCCCGGCTATCACGGCGCTTTTTATCTGGGAGGCAATCTGCTCATAGATGGGTATTTCCCCAGAATTGCTGATCACAATGTTCATTCTCCGGCCTCCTGTTCTGCAGCATCACGTTTCCATATCCTCGTCTTCTGCTGATTCATGATCTGCATCATTCGTATTTACTGTATATCTATAATATATACAGTAATAACGGTTTTATCAACTATTTCTTGTATTTTTTTCCGTTCTCTCGCTGTATGAGGCTGGGCGGCGCAGAAAATCAGTTGCATTCACGGAAAAATTATATTATAGTACATTTGAAAATTTAGACCATGTATTGATATAAGGAGGAATGAACCATGAAAGCAGTTCAGGTAAAGGAAGGCATTTACTGGGTAGGCGCCCTTGACTGGCACATCAGAAATTTCCACGGCTACACGACAAACCGCGGAGCTACCTACAACGCCTATTTAATTATAGATGAGAAAATTACTCTGATTGACACGGTGAAGGCTCCCTTTGCCGCCGAGATGTTAGAGCGTATCAGTGATGTGGTAGATCCGTCTAAAATTGACTACATTGTATCCAACCATGTGGAGATGGACCATTCCGGCGCTCTTCCGGAGCTTTTAAAGGTATGCCCGAACGCGACGGTTGTCACCAGCGCGCCTAACGGCATCAAGGGACTGACTGCCCACTACGGCGATTATTCCTATCAGGCCGTAAAGAGCGGAGATTCCCTGAATATTGGTTCCAGAACCCTGTCCTTTGTATCGACTCCTATGCTCCACTGGCCTGACAACATGGTCGTATGGTGCCCGGAGGAGAAGGCTCTCTTCTCCAACGACGCGTTCGGACAGCACTACTGCACCAGCTGCCGCTTCGATGACGAGACGGATCTGGCTGTCACTCTGTTCGAGGCCAAGAAATATTATGCAAACATTGTCATGTGCTACAGCTCCCAGGCTGCCGGCGCATGGAAAATTGTGAAGGAATTAAATCCGGATATGATTATTCCAGGCCACGGCGTTATCTGGAGAAGCCACACAGCTGACATTTTAGACGCCTATGAGTCCTGGTCCTCCAAGACTCCGGAGACTGGCGCTCTGGTCGTATTCGACAGCATGTGGCACTCCACAGAGCTGATGGCCCAGGCCATTGCAGAGGGCTTCTCCCGGAAGCAGGTTCCCGTTCATCTGGTAGATTTAAAGACAGAGCACATCTCTGACATCCTGCCATTTGTCCTGGACTGCAAATATATTGCCGCAGGCTCTCCAACCTTAAACAACAACATGATGCCAAACATGGCCGCTTTCCTCTGCTATCTGAAGGGACTTTCCCCGAAAAAACGGGAAGCTTTTGCCTTCGGTTCCTACGGCTGGGGCGGACAGAGCGTGGCGCAGGTGGAGGAAGAGCTTGTAAAATGCGGCTTCAACATCTGCATGGACAAGATCCGCATTCAGTACGTTCCAACCAAGGAGCAGCTGCTGGAAATCGAATCCAAGGTTGAAGCTCTTGTTTCCTAAAAGGAGGAACTTATTTTGAAACCGGAACAGGGGCAGGTATCCTATGGCCTGCCCATCCATTTCCTGATGGCGTTCTGCGGCGGCTTCTTTGGCTCCTATGCGGTTTTTAACAGAATGTCCGTCTTTGGAAACGCCCAGACTGCCAATTTAATTGAACTAATCGGCGCCGTCCTGGGGCACGATTTTCCGGACGCGCTGCTGAGGCTGGGCGCGTTTCTGGTATTTGTGTCTGCTCTTGTCCTGTCTGTCCCTCTGGAACGGCAGCTTCACCGGAAGGCAAAATACCTGACCCTGGCTGTGGAGGCGGCTATTGCCACTGCCATCAGTTTTTTTCCAGAAGATATGAATCCCATCGCAGCCGTATATCCCATTTTTTTCTCCGCTGCTCTCCAGTGGAGTATTTTCCCAGGAGCGGAAGACTTTGTCGCCGCCAACGTCTTCTCCACCAACAATATCAAGCAGACCTTCACTTCCCTGACAGAGTACGTCCTGGAGCGGAAATCCAATCCAGAACGGGCCAGGGAGAAATTAAAAAAGGCCATCTGCTTCGGCGGCACGCTGCTGTCCTTCCACTGCGGCGTTATCAGCGGATTCCTGGGAAGCAGATGGCTGGGGATAAAGAGCAGCCTGCTGTGTCTGATTCCGCTGATGATCGTGTGGGGGCTTTTGCGGAGAGAAGATAGGAAAAAGGATGAATGAGAAAGAAGAGGAAAAACTTTTTGACGCTCCAATGAAAGTCGCTTAAAAAGTTTTCCTCTTCTTTCTTTTTTTCCTTTTAGGAGAGGAATAACTTTTTGGTGCTTCAATGAAAACTGCTTAAAAAGTTTTCCTCTTCTTTCTTTTTCTTCCTCTTAGATATGGAACAGCAAGGCTTGCACAGCGAAGTCCACGATAAATGGAATATTTAATGCACAAGCTTTACAATACATCTATTTCCTTCTATATTGATATTAACACTATGCACAAGGAGGAAATTTTATGAAAAAGTCTATTTCTGTCAGCAAAAAAAGACTTGATCTCCTGCTTATACCACTCTACTTGTTTATCTACTTTAAAATATACTGGTTTGTCTACTCGTTTGTTGCAGAATCTCTGCTGTCTGTTCTCCTTGAACTCCTCAGCATTCTGGATATCCTCTTTGGAGCTTTTTTTCTGTTTTCAGCTGCTCCATGCTCCTATCTTCTCCGCTCTCTGATCTTAAAATTTTTGACAAATTAAAAGGGTGCTTCTCCTTTCTACCTCAACATCTGCACCAGCACGCCCCCCAGAGTCAGCATCAGGGCGCCGCAGGATCGGGTGACGATCTGGGCGAAGGGCAAAAGCTCCATGCGTTTCGCGCTGCTCAGTACGGCTACGTTGCCGGAACCGCCCATATTGGTGGTGCACATGCCGGCGGCAATCGCAGACTCTAAGGGGTAGAAGCCCATCAGGCGGCCCACAAAAGCGGCCGTCATGGTGATTACTGCCACAGACGCCGTTATGGTAAAGAAGTAAAAAGGCGTCATAGTCTGCATAATGGCCTTCAGATTAATTAAGGTGGCTCCGATTCCCGTCAGGGCCGCCGCCGTCCAGCTGTGGATGGCAAACTGTCCCCACTGTCTGGCCGCGTCCTCCAGCTCCTCTGACAAAATCCCCGTTCCCTTGACGATAACCACAGCTATAATCATCCAGGCATAGGCCGGCACAACGCTGATAAAGTGACTGCAGAGGGCTCCCAGTGCATAAAATGCCAGGGAAATAATCAGACCTTTCGAGAGCTGCGGGATAGACGGCTTCATGGGAATCCGCTCCGGGGCCCTGGTTCCATCGTTGACAAGGCGGCCGTTTCCAGTGAGGGAAGGCCGTTTTTCTCCCAGGTTATTGGCCAGTCCTCCAAATACAATGGCCACGCAGTTTCCAAGAACCGTAGCTGGGGCGATCCGGGTGAGAATTTCCCCTGCGTCAGCCCCCAGCGCCGAGGCGTACATGCCGGATAATGGCACCGCCCCAGCCGTCATGCCGCCGCTCGTCATGGGCACTCCGATAAAAAGAATTCCCTCTAAAAAAGAATGTCCCATGAAGAGGCCCAGAACTCCTGTGGCCAGAACCCCCGCCGCCAGGGATATAAGCGCTGTGGGAAGAAGCTTTACTGTAGCGCGGATCAGCAGATCCCTGTCGATATTAAACAGACTGCCGGTGATCAGGGCAGAAATATAAAACACAAGAAACCCCTGCTCGTTGACAAAGCTGTCCATCATCTCATAAGCGTCCTGGGGAAATACTCCGGCCGCCTGCAGGGCCGCCGCCCCCAGAATGCAGACCACGGAGCCGCCCAGGTAGGTTTTTACCACCGGAATGGTATTTCCCAACGTGTTAAGCCCTGCTCCCAGCACCATCAGAAGAATCAGGGCGCCTGCCAGACCTTTTGGCAGGCACCCTGTATACATGCAGACGGTCACCAGAAGCAGAGTCAGCAGATAAGGGAGCCTAATAGCTCCTGATTGCGTCTGTTCCATCGTCTCCCGTCTTCTCAATCTTCCTGATTTCCACATAGTATCCGGCCTTGTCGTTTATCTTTACATAGGCCCGTTCTCCAACTCTGCAGCCGCGGATGGCTTTTCCCAGAGGCGACTCGATACTGATTTTATTTTCCAGGGAATTGCCCCGAATGCTGGTCACCAGACGGTATACGTCCTCCTCCTCGTCGTCCTCGAAATAGAGGGTGACGGTGTCGTTTAAGCCTACCTCGTCCTCTCTGGACTGGTCGGACACGACTCTGGCGTTCTTTATCATGTTCTCCAAATAGCGGATACGGCTCTCATTTCTGTTCTTATCCTTTTTAGCCGCATAATACTCAAAGTTTTCGCTCAGATCCCCCTGGGCTCTGGCCTCCTTCACCGCTTCGATGGCTTCCTTTCTCACTACCAGCTTTCTGTAGTCAATCTCTTCCTGAATTTTCTCGATATCCTTCTTTGTCAGCTGCTCCCGCATGATTTCACTCCTAGATCACGTGGCCCTTGGCCTTCATTACCTCAATCACCTGATCCACGTATTTCTCACAGATCGCATCTGTCTCAGCCTCCACCATCACGCGGACAACCGGCTCTGTGCCGCTCTGGCGCAGGAGAATCCGTCCTGTGTCTCCCAGGGCGTCTGATACCTTCTGAACCTCCGCCTGAACGTCCGGATCGTCCTGAGCTGTCTTTTTATCGTGAACTCTCACATTTTTAAGCACCTGAGGATAAATCTCTACCTCGTCAGCCAGCTTCTTGAGACTTTCCTTTTTCTCCAGCATAACCTCCATAATCTTTAAGGAGGTAAGGATTCCGTCTCCTGTGGTGGCGTGCTTGCTGAAAATGATGTGTCCTGACTGCTCGCCGCCCAGGCAGTGGCCGTTCTGGGACATATTTTCGTACACATACTTGTCGCCTACCGCTGTCTTCTCAAAGGAGATGCCTTCCCGCTCCAGAGCCTTGTAGAGTCCGAAGTTGGACATAATGGTGGTGACAACCGTATTGTTTACCAGGCTTCCCTGCTCCTTCATGTACTTTCCGCAGATATACATGATCTTGTCGCCGTCCACCAGATTTCCCTCGCCGTCTACAGCCAGGCAGCGGTCTGCGTCCCCGTCGTAGGCAAAGCCCACGTCCAGGCCGTTCTCCACCACGTACTTCTGCAGTCCCTCGATATGAGTGGATCCGCAGTTGGTGTTGATATTTACGCCGTCCGGATTGTTGTGGATCACATGGGTTTCTGCGCCCAGAGCGTCAAACACGTTCTTGGCAATGGCGGAAGCGCTTCCGTTGGCGCAGTCCAGTCCCACCTTCTTATTCTTGAAGGAACGGGTGGCAATGGAAATCAGGTAGCCAATGTATCGGTTTCTGCCTGCGGCATAATCCACAGTGCGGCCAATCTGGTCTCTGACAGCGTAGGGAATCTCTCCCATCCCGCCGTCCAGATACTTCTCAATCTCTGTGATAACATCCTCCTCCAGCTTTTCGCCCTTCTCGTTGATCACCTTGATTCCATTGTCATAGAATGGATTATGGCTGGCGGAAATCATAATTCCGCAGCTGAATTCTTCTGTGCGGACCACATAGGAAACACTGGGAGTCGTGGTGACATGGAGCAGGTATGCGTCTGCCCCTGAAGCTGTCAGACCGGCTACCAGCGAATACTCGAACATATAGCTGCTGCGTCTCGTATCCTTTCCAATCACAACCCGGCATTTCTCCTCCGGCTTCTTCTTTCCGTAATACCAGCCGAGGAAACGGCCTACCTTATAGGCGTCCTCCACCGTCAGCGTTACGTTTGCCTCGCCGCGGAATCCGTCTGTACCAAAATACTTTCCCATGTTTCCTATCCTCCTGTTTTATGTCAACTAGATATATCCCCATCCGTTTCTGCCGCCCCGTCTCTGTCCCGGCAGTCCTCTTCTCCTACAGAATCTCCTTCAGATACCGGCCCAGAGCATCCTGCCATGCTGGAAGCGGTTCAAAACCGTTGGCAGCCAGCTTGCTCTTATCCATACGGCTGTTCATGGGGCGCTTGGCCTTAGCGGGGAACTGAGAGCTGTCTACCGGCGTTACCTTCACCTCTGTCATGCCTGCCTGCTTAAAGATCTCGCAGGCAAATTCATACCAGCTGCAGAAGCCCTCATTGGTCGCATGATAGCGTCCGTAATGCTCGGACTCTGTCATATCCACCAGAAGTCTGGCCAGATCGTAGGTGTAGGTCGGAGATCCGATCTGATCGTCCACTACGCTGACAGCGCCTCTCTCCTGGCCCAGACGCAGCATAGTCTTGATGAAATTCTTTCCGTTTACGCCGAATACCCAGGCAATGCGGACAATGAAGAACTTCTTCACCAGCTCCTCCACGGCCATCTCACCCTCGCATTTTGTCACTCCGTATACATTTAGCGGATCTCTTGCATCATCCGGCTCCCAGGGACGCGTGCCCTGTCCATCAAACACATAATCTGTGCTGATATACACCATCTTGATGTCCAGATCCCGGCAGACAAGGGCAATATTTCTCGTGCCGTCTGCATTCACTCTGCGGCACAGATCCTCATTATCCTCAGCCGCGTCTACTGCAGTATATGCGGCGCAGTGGATCACTGCGTCAGGAGCTGCCTCTGTAATCACACGGCGGCAGGCCTCCCCGTCTGTAATGTCCATCTCGTCAATGTCCACGCCTACAGACTCATGTCCTCTCTTTGTCAGCTCGTTTACCACATCGTAGCCCAGCTGGCCCTTTACCCCTGTAACCAATACTTTCATTATAATCTGTCTCCATACATTTCTTCAAAATAATTCTGGTACTCTCCGCTGATGATGTGCTTCCACCAGTCCTGATTGTCCAGATACCACTGGATGGTCTGGGCAATTCCTGTGTCGAAATTGTACTTCGGCTCCCAGCCCAGCTCTGTCTCCATCTTAGTTGGATCGATGGCATAGCGAAGATCGTGGCCTGGGCGATCCTTTACGTACTTGATTAAGCTCTCCGGCTTGCCGAGGGCTTTCAGAATCGTCTTTACTACCTCCAGATTGGTTCTCTCATTGTGTCCGCCGATGTTGTAAACCTCGCCTACGCGGCCCTTGTGGATAATCAGGTCAATGGCCTCGCAGTGATCGGATACGTGGAGCCAGTCGCGGACGTTGGCGCCGTCTCCGTAAACAGGCAGCTCCTCGTCTGCCAGAGCGCGGCTGATCATAAGAGGAATCAGCTTCTCCGGGAAATGGTAGGGGCCATAGTTGTTGGAGCAGCGGGAAACAGTCACCGGAAGGCCGTAGGTTCTGTGGTAAGCCAGCACGAACAGGTCTGCCGCAGCCTTAGAAGAAGAATACGGGCTTGACGTGTGGATCGGCGTCTCCTCTGTAAAGAACAGATCCGGGCGGTCTAACGGCAGATCGCCGTACACCTCGTCGGTGGATACCTGGTGGTAGCGCTTGATGCCGTACTCTCTGCAGGCGTCCAGAAGCGTGGTGGTTCCCATCACATTGGTGCGGACAAAGCTCTCCGGATCCGTGATGGAGCGGTCTACATGGCTCTCAGCGGCGAAATTTACCACTACGTCCGGCTTCTCCTCCTCAAATAAGCGGAAGATAAACTCACGGTCGGCAATGTCGCCCTTTACGAACTTATAGTTCGGCTTTCCCTCCACCGGCTTTAAGGTCTCCAGATTGCCTGCGTAGGTTAAAAGATCCAGGTTTACAATCTGATAATCCGGGTATTTATTTACCATGTGGTGCACAAAATTTCCGCCGATAAAGCCGGCTCCGCCTGTTACAATAATTTTCATATCTGTTTCTCCTGTCTGACTTTTTCTGAATTTCTGAAATTTCAGGTTTTTATCCTAGTTATGATGGAGCTTATCTACATATTTTCCGTCTAAAACGTCCTTTAAATACTTTCCGTACTGATTTTTCTTATAAACCTCGTAGGCGGCCATCACGTCTTCCCGGCTGATCCAGCCGTTTAAGTAGGCGATCTCCTCCAGGCAGGCAATCTTCCTGTGCTGGTGGGTCTCCACCGTCTTGACAAAGTTCGTAGCCTCCACTAAGGACTCATGGGTTCCTGTGTCCAGCCATGTGAAGCCCTGGCCTAACAGAATCACGTCCAGCTCGCCCTTCTCCAGGTAAATGCGGTTTAAATCTGTGATCTCAAGCTCGCCTCTGGCGGACGGCTTTAAGCTTTTGGCAAACTCTACCACCCGGTTGTCGTAGAAGTAAAGGCCTGTCACGCAGTAGTTGGACTTGGGCTTCTCCGGCTTCTCCTCGATGGAGACAGCCTTTCCGTTCTCATCGAACTCCACGATTCCAAACCGCTCCGGATCATCCACATAGTAACCGAATACCGTGGCTCCCGACTCCTTGGCCGCTGCGGCTCTGAGACGCTTCGGAAGGCCCTGTCCCTGGAAAATATTGTCTCCCAGAATCATGGCTACCGAATCGTCTCCGATAAATTCCTCGCCGATAATAAAGGCCTGAGCCAGTCCGTCCGGGCTTGGCTGAACGGCATAGCTTAAATCAATTCCGAACTGATGTCCGTCTCCTAAAAGCTCCTGAAACCGGGGCGTGTCCTCCGGCGTGGAGATGATCAGGATGTCGCGGATTCCTGCGCTCATCAGCACGGAGATCGGATAATAGATCATCGGCTTGTCGTAGATGGGCAGAAGCTGCTTTGATGTTACCTTTGTAAGCGGATACAGGCGCGTTCCTGAGCCGCCTGCTAAAACGATTCCCTTCATATTTCTCTCCTTGTAGTTCTTTGTTCCCTGCGTATTTCCTGCTTTTAGGCAGACTTATGCACTATAGGTAATATAGCATAGATAAAAGCGTTAGTAAATGTTTACGGCTTACAAAATCCTTAATATATTATAAAAAAGAAGAGCCTGGGAAGGTATGCGCCCTCTCTGGCCCTGTCTTTTTCTCTTTCTTTTTATTTCCTGAAAAATTTTTCTAACACAGTTTGCTTCCGTTGGCTGTCAGCTTGAATCTGCATCCCAACACCTCGGCTGCTCTCCGGCACATGAGCATCCTTTCCAGGAAGATCTCAAAATAGTCCATGACAGAACACATGGAATCATCCAGTTCCAGTTCCATCTGAATCACCTTCTTTTCCTTCTGAATCACCAGCCTGGAGGACAGCGCCGCATAGTTTACCCGATCATGGGCGTCAAAGGATGCTTTTACCTTATTTCTTACCCTGTTTCTGCGCACATCGGTTTTATCTGCCAGAATCAGAGCCGCTGAGATCGGATCTACGGCAGTTCCTGTCTTTTCATCGTGATTGCCCACTGCAGACATAACCACCGCCGCCTCCTTCAGAGACATTCCCAGCTCCCGCAGAATCTGCCACCCTAATATTGCTCCTGTGTGGGCATGATCACAGCGGTTGACACTGTTTCCAATATCGTGCATATAGCCTGCAATCCGGCTCAGTTCCGCCTCCCTTCCGCTGTATCCCAGCTTCTCTAAAATTTTTCCTGCTGTATCAGCTACCTTGGCGGCGTGGGCAGCAGAGTGGTCTGTGTAACCCAGACTTCCCAGCACCTCGTTTCCCCTCTCTAAAAGAGTATTAATCTCCTTATTTTTTCGAATCTCTTTGTACGTCAGTTCCTTTTCCATATCTGATTTCTGTTTTCTCCTGTTTTTCTTCTATCTTCTGTATTCGTTCATCGTCACATTCTTCGGGCAGCATCCATAGCCAATAGAGAACGCTCGCACTCTGACGCGTCCATGGTGATCTGCCAGCAGAGAGGACTTCCCTTCATATGCTCGGAAGCGTAGCTTAAACCGTTGGTTCTCTCATCCAGAAACGGTCTGTCTATCTGGTTCGGGTCGCCCAGAAGAATCACTTTTGTATCCCTTCCGGCTCTTGTTATGATTCCCTTTGCCTGGCTGGGCGTCATGTTCTGAGCCTCGTCAATCACCAAATATGTCTTTACAATCGAACGGCCCCTGATAAAGTTCAGCGCCTCCGCCTGAATCAGCCCTCTGTCAAAAATCTCTTCTATTTTTCCCTTTAATTCCTTTTCATCGTCATATCTGTCTGCTTCATCTGAATCAATCAGCTGCTCTAAATTATCCATTACCGGCCTTAAAAGAGGAGAAATTTTTTCCTGCTCATCTCCTGGCAGGAAACCGATATCATCGTCAAACTGGGCATTGGGACGGCAGATCAGCATCCGCCTGTATTCGCCGTTTGGATGATTTAGCAGCTTTTCCAGTCCCACAGCCAGCGCATAAAAGGTTTTGCTGGTTCCTGCCATTCCTTTCACAATGACAAGAGGAGCGGAAGCAGCCGGCTGCATTAAAGCCTCCTGGAGAAAACACTGCCCTGCGCTGCGGGGAGTAATGCCATAGGGCTTTTGCTTTCTGTATTCTAATTTTTTAATTTTCCCGTTTTCAACACGGCCCAGCTGTGTTTTATCCGGATTCAGTTCATTTCGCAAAATCAGAAATTCATTTTCAAACAGCTCCAGCTTTATACGGTTTCCCTTCTCATCGGTCTGATAGGCTTCAGAAACAGGGATTCCTTTCTTTTTAAACTCCTTAAAGCTGTCCTCCGGCACATAAGCTTCCGTTCTGCCCCGGTACTGTTCCTGATCAGCCCGGACCTGCTCAGAGATAAAATCCTCGGCCCTGACTCCCAGAATCTGAGCTTTGATTCTGAGGAGCAGATCCTTTGTCACCAGGATGACCTGCCCTTTCTCTGTCCTTGAAAGCCCCTGACAGACTTTTAGAATCCTGTTATCCATCCGCTCCTCCGGAAGATCTTCCGGAAGTACTTCGTTAATAAAGTTCTTTTCTATGTTTAATCTGCCCCCTGATGGGAGTTCTACGCCTTCTGTCAGGTCCCCATTCTGTCTCAGCCGTTCTAATAAACGAATTGCCGCCCTTGCATTGGCTCCTTTTTCCCCATCTGCATTTTTCAGATGATCCAGCTCCTCCAACACAGCCAGGGGAAGGACTACCCGGTGTTCTTCAAAACGTTCTATGGCATCCGGAGCCTGAATTAATACATTCGTGTCTAATACATATGTTTTAATCATCCAAATTTCCCTTTCCTATTCCTCCATGGAGGTTTTTCCCTTCAGAAGCGTACTGTTATCGTATCATTTCTAAGTAAAATCAAAAGGGATGTTTGGGAAAAAGAGCGTAAATTTTTTTATCAAAAAAAGAAGCTCTCCGCCAGATTCGCTGGATTCAGAAAGCTTCTTTTTCTTATCATTATTACAGTACCATGGCCATTTTTATCAGGCCGATGACCAGCAGGTGGGCTGGATAATAGAGATAGAAAAACCATTTCTGCGCTTTTCCCGCTCTCCCGCCCCGGTTCGTCTCCTTCCCATTATAGAGAAACAGGATGGTAAGGCAGGCCGCCGCAGGGCCGGCGGAGGAGAGGACTGTATGAATCAGGGCCTCCACAGGGCTTAAAAGAAGTCCGCAGACGCTGGCAAACGTAAAAACGGCGTACAGAATGACCACATACCAGCAGGCCTTCTTTCTGGCCTCCCAGTCCTCCCCTGCGTTCCAGAACAGCAGAGTGAACAGAGGCGCCATCACCGGCCAGTCGCAGAGGCCGCTGGCAAATACAATTAAAATCCCCAGAACCAGCCGTTTTCCCGCAAACCTGTCGTCGGTTCTTACCACCAGCAGCAGAAAGCAGAGAAGGAGCGTAAACATCATATTAAACGTCATAAGCCGGAACACCAGAAAAAAGGGCAGCTGGGAGAGGACTGCGCCAAACAGCAGCCTCTCTCCATAGCGCCTTTTAGAGCTGGTATACCGAAATCCCTCCGTCAGGAAAAAACACATGACAGCGGCGGTAAAATATCCGATATTTACTAAAAGACTGCACAGAAGGCCAGGCGGCAGCAAAGCTGCAGCCGCGTGGTTTCCCGTCATGGTCAAAATGGCGATGAACTTCACCGCCTCTCTGCTGAGGCCATTACCTATCAGATGGTTATTTCTCTGGTCTGTCATCACTCAAAATCCTCCCGGATTACCTCCCAGGCCGCGTCGATGCTGAAGTGATCTCTGATATAGCTCTGAGTCTTTTCTGCCAGCTCTCTGAGCTTTTCTGTGTCGCTGTACGTTTTAACCACCGTATCGGCGAAGGCCTCCGGCTGATCCTCTACTAAAAGCACATCCTCTACGCCGGGAATTCCTTCGCTGCCCACAGAGGTGGTGACGATAGGCGCTCCGTTGTAGATAGCCTCCACCACCTTGCCCTTGACGCCTGCGCCGTACCGGAGAGGAACCACCACCAGACGGCAGGTCCTGTAAAGCTCAGAAAGCTCCTCCTCGCTGACAAAGCCCTTCACGACAATGCCGTTTCCAGGCTGTTCCAGGGCCTTAATCTCCTCTGTCACCTTAGAACCTACAATGTAGAAATTCACAGACAGTTTTTCCCGGATCAGCGGGAATACCTCTCTTGCAAACCATAAAACGGCGTCCGCGTTCGGCGGATGGGCGAAGCCTCCCACAAACAGCAGGCCCTCCCTCTTCTCAAAGTCCAGATTCAGATTGTTTAAGAAGTCCTCGTACACATAGGCTGTGATCGCCTTGGCCTTCACCGTGTCGTCAATCTCATGGATCGCCTCAATCTCCACCTCCGACGGATAGTAAGACACCGCCGCCTTGTGCATCAGGGTAAATTCAATGGACTTCCAGTAGTCGGAATCCCGCTTTTTCGCCGGATCTCCAGTCAGCTCATATTCCCTGAACTCCCGCAGGAAATGCAGATCGTGGCCGTAGAAGATGATCTTCATATTGGTATGCTCTGCAATGTAATCTACGTACTTTGTGGCAATGTGGGGCCTGTTCAGATAGGCTGCCGTAATCTCGTTCCCATTTTTATCCAGCCAGTCCCAGATGCCCGTCACATACTCCTGGCCGTAGAGGATCTCGATTCCCATCTGCTGCAGAGTCGTGGAATAAGGCTCCTCATGAAGGTAATTGTCCCCTAAAAACTTGACCACATATCCCTTTTTCAGGAACATCTTCAGGTACTGGAACGTGGTCTTCGATCCTGCGTCACGGTCAAAGGTAGGCACGTAGTGATCCACCACCAGGATGATTTTCTTGCTCTGGCTGCGCTCTCTGGCACGGAAGGGATTGGGATTTCCCGTGTTGACGCACTGCTTCTTAAACTCTTCCGCCCACTTTTCCTTCAGTTTTTCGCTGTTCTCCACCTGGTACCGCTTTAAGCCGCTTCCGTTGACGTCCGTGCCGTTGGAAACGCCCTCGAAGTGGATGACCTTGGAGAGAGGCTGGTAAACCACCCGGTATCCCGCCTTTCGAACCTCGAAAGCCAGGTCAGAATCCTCGCAGTAGGCCGGGGCAAACCGCTCGTCAAAGCCGCCAATCTGCTTCCACAGCTTCACAGACAGCAGGATAGCCGCTCCGGAAATGTAGTCTACATCCTTGACGTAGTTATACTCCGCCTTGTCCGGATCGTCCAGACGGCCGTAGTTCCAGCCGGAACCGTCGCTCCAGATAATTCCGCCTGCCTCCTGGAGCCGTCCGTCGGGATATACCAGCTTGGATCCCACCATTCCGATGGTGCCGTCAGACTCGATGAGGCGGACCAGAGAGCTTAACCACCCCTCCGTCACCTGGGTGTCGTTGTTTAAGAACATCACATATTTTCCCCTGGCTGCCTCGGCCGCCTGGTTGCAGTTCCTTAAAAATCCCTGGTTTGTCTTGTTCCGGCGGATTACCAGGTTCTCGGCAAACTCCGATAAATGCTCTGTGGCGTCTGTGGACACGTCGTCCGCGATAATCACCTCGCAGCTCACGTCCTTCGTGTGCTCTAAAATCGAGGCCAGACAGAGGTAGGTGTAGTGAATCTGGTTGTACACCGGGATCACAATGGAAACCATCGGATGCTCCTCTTTCGGAAATACCAGCTTTCCGTAAGTCAGGTACTCGTCCCCAATCTCAAAGTGTCCCTTAATGCGGTTCTTTCCCTCGTCTGTGGTGTACAGTTTCAGGCTGGAGGCCGGGTGAAGCACCGTATTTTTCACATAGCCCAGCTTCTTTCTCTTTACCGTGCCTTTCGGAACCGCCCTGTTAAAGGCCTGTCCCGCCTTTCTTCTGGCCTTGAAAATCAGGGCCTCGTGGCGGTTTAAGTAAGAAAGTGTTTTTCCCATCTCCCCGATTTCCCGGCGCAGATCCCCGATCATGGTCTCCAGATTCGCCACATGGTTGTTCGTCAGGCGCTGAACCTCCTGGGCCTTTCTGAGGGCAATGTCCTTCTCCGCGTTCTCCGCCTTCAGCTGGCTGAGCCGGTCTTTTACCCGCTCCATCTCCTGTTCTGCCTGGCGCAGCTCCTTCATGGTCTTAGTGGAAACGTAGTAATTGTCCTGAAGGATCCTCTGATTCTCCCCATGGACATAGCTCTGGAAGGACCGCTCCATCGCCTCACAGACAGGAAACAGCTTCGCATCCAGGGAAAATTCTGTCAGGAACTCACTGCGTTCCGGAAACAGATCTGCAAGCATCGGACGGTGATCCTCATAAAAATAGAAGAGAACCCTGTACTTCAGGAAGCTCACCGGCACAGGAAACGGAAATACCCACTCGTAGTCCAGAGCTATGGGAATCTCCTCCAGAGCCTCCCCGCCCTCCTCATATTCTGGATTCCGGCACATCATAACGTTGTCAAACAGAGCGTCTGCATTGGCGGTCCGAAACGACGTCTCCTGTTCTCCAAACGCCTCCTCAAAGACCTTTTTCTGCTCTTCAAAGGAAGAAATCTCCGCCTTCTCTCCGGCTGCCGGCTGTCCGAACACCTCCAGAAACTCCGGCGTCACGTTGAATTCAGACACATACTCCAAACGGCAGGAAACAGCCGTGTCAAGGGCCTCTTTTACCGCCTGCTTCACACGCTCCCGCCTGTCTTCCTGCGCTTCTCCGGCTGCCGGGGAAATCGCTTCCCCCAGCCGCTTAGACAGCGTGTCCCCTGTCAGGAAGGGGAACCGGGCCGTGCGCCCGCCGTCTCTGATTTCAGGCTTTAAAAAAGTCAGCCGTCCGCTCTCCTCAGAAAGCAGATGGTATTTTTCTTCAAAGGAACGGATATGGGCCTCTCCCTCCGGGCAGAGAGCCGTTTTATCCACTGTCTTTTCTCCCTGCTCCAGCCGGATAGCCGTCTTAATCTGAAAGTCCTTCCGCCTGGTTCCGTTATATTTTACATAAATGGTCTCTGCCATGGCCTACTCTCCTTTTTTCCAGATAATAAGAAAGGAATCCGCAAAATTAGCAAACTGTCCGTCCTCACAGGCGGCCTCAAACTCAGCTCCCACGTCGACGGACGGATACTCCGGGAAATCATACAGCGTATGGATTCCAGCCAGCTCCCCCTTTGACGGAAGGCAGCGGTCTGAGTAAATCACAGCCGGAACCCGGTAATCCGGCATGGGATAGTAAAAGGCGCATCCGGGAAACAGCGCGGACAGGCGGTTTCTTGTAAGACTTACCTGATCCCTCTTCCCTCCGGCCAGATATTTCAGTCCGAACCGGTTGCAGACGGCGGCTGTCACCGTTCCGCCAGGCTTTGCCAGATCCCGCAGGATTTCCGCCCACTGGTCCTCAGGCTCCTTAAAGCCCCCTGCACAGACCACATAATCGTATCTCTTTCCCGCCTGAAGCAGCTCCCGCAGCGGACCTCCCACGCAGGAAACAGGCGCTCCCTCAGAGGTATCCGGAAATCTCTCCCTGACTATGTCCAGCTGTTCCTCAGACTCGTCCCACACCGTTACCGCTTTTACACGTCTTTTAAAAAGCCCTGTCAGAGCGCCGTAATCGGCTCCCACCTGCAGGACCTCTGCCTCCGGTTCAAAGTCATACCACTCAAGCAGCAGCTCACGCTGGGAAGAGAGTGCATACAACAGATCCAGCCTGTGGTTGTCCTTCAGGATGGACCGGATATCTCCGCGATGCTCTAAGAGGAGCGCCTGTATCTCATCATCGATCTTTCTCATGCTCAAAAAACCTCTTTCTTATGTTCACGTTCGTTGTTCGCCATGTTTGTGTTCCGATCAAACCAGTTTCCGTCTCACGCATTCCCGGTTTCCGTGTTCACGGCTCCCGCCGGTTTCAGCACCGCCTCCACCTCAGACTCCATATCATAAACACCCACGGTATTCTTATTGGAAATAACCGTGATGTTCGCCACATCATACAGACGGTGGTACACAGTATGCTCGCCCTGTTCAAAGCCGGTGCAGCTCATGGAAAGCAGATACTCGCCGCCTTGAAGGGTCATCTTCTGGCGGAAGTTCACCTCGTACTCGTCACCGTTTTTGACCGGACGGATCTCCGCCC
>ERZ832522.534-NODE-534-length-56580-cov-10.693923_pt1 | contig 56580 bp, 47 predicted proteins | sample MGYA00519951_ERZ832522 | MGnify/ENA primary metagenome ERZ832522 (study PRJEB31850, sample SAMEA3708728) | human gut metagenome | biome: human gut; feature: human-associated habitat; material: faeces | place: China | collected 2014 ... | reverse complement strand
GTCAGCGGGTACAGGCGGGTGCCGGACCCGCCGGCGAGGATGATGCCCTTCATGGGATAGGCTCCTTATGCAGACGCCAATTTAACGAACAACAGTATAGACTGCATCTGCTAAAGACGCGCATCCGCGCATAAACTACAGTCTTAGGACAGCGTCACCACGTCAAATTTGACGGCACCCATTCCGTTGTAAACGGGAACCAGCACAGTCGACCCATCGGCCGAAATCGAAGGACGCGAATAGCCCGGCGCCTCACCCAACAGCAAAGCCTCGCCAGGTCGGTTCACATCGAGCAGGTACATCTGAGCGTCCTCTTCCTGCGAACCCGCACCCCATGCAAACCCAGACAACGACGCCGAGCCAACAACGGACGGGGACGAAGTGTGGACCCAAGTGATGCACTCCTTAAAATCCGCCGTCCAGAACCCAAGGTAGCAACCCTGATTTTCGACAAAATTCGAAAACGAAACCGCGCGCAGGCCCTCAGATGCCCAAATGCCCGACACGCACCACCCGGAAACCGCGGAGTCGACCGTCAATACATTGGAAATGGAGCCGTTGTGGAGCGCAACCGCGGAATAGCCGGCACCCATAGTCCCATCGTCAACGAAGTCCGTGGCATACAGAACGCCATCGGCAATCGCGGCCGGGAAACTACCGGGTGCGATCACACGGCAATCACCCGATCCGTCAACGTTGCACTCCAAGACCGAGGGGGCCCATTCATCGCCCCTGCGGACATTGGACGCGTAATACACTTTGTCCCCGCTCATCGTCGGGACCACCTCACCGGGAAGAGCAGGAGTCTCGGCGGTGTCGTTCAGCTCCTGAGCGGACGCCAAAACACGACTTGAATCGCTTTTCCGATCCCAAACCCCCAACTGCCAGTTGTTGATCGTCGTGTTGTACGCATCGCTCAATGTGGAGGAATACCAGGTGACGCCATCGACCGTCCCCGAACCATCACGGGGCTCGTAATAAGGGTCCTTGGACAGAGGCGCGATAGCATCCTCACCCTGGGGACCGATGAACGCAGGTCTATACGAGGACAGATTGTCGGGCCGCTTGGAAAACGACCCAAAAACCGAGTCCTTGGAAAGCGGAAATGAACCAATGCGGGAGAAATCGCCTCCGAACGACCACGCTACATCAAGAGGGGCTTCTTGAGAAATCTCCGATATCTCATACACCGGCGCGACGCTGTCGACCCCGACAATTCGAAAAGGAAGGTTGTCATTGACGCTTCCCACATCCGCGCTAGGCGAATCAAACACCTCAATGTTCTCATCGGGCGAGACCGTCCCACCATCACGGCCGCCAAACAACCGTGGCATCACAAAGGAGACGACAACCACAACGAAAAGAACACCAACCGCGATACCCGCGCCTTGCTTTTTCGAGATGTGCATCGAGCCCTCCTTAGGCGATTAGAGCGGAGCAAACATGCCGATATGCTGGCGCCCGTCTCCCATGATCTCGCTTTGGCAATACGTCGTGATAAACGCATTCAAACTCGGATACTCGAACTTTTCCTGGGCACCAGCCCAGAGAACACGCGCACCAGGGTCGGCAAAGACCACGCGGTCATTGGTGTTGTTGTAGCCATCGACAACCATGATGTGAGAAAAGGTCCCGTTGTTATGGCCGTTGAAGTGCGGGCCGCCACGACGTTCCTGCGCATCCACAGCAGCGGCAAGACCACGATCGTAAGAGCGGAGAACGGCATCGCGAGCCTGATCATACGACGGAGCATGGATGGTCGTATACGCATTGCGACCAAGCCAGCTGTTCATGCCCGCTTGGAACATGCGATCGTGAAAGCTCGTGAAACCATAGTTGTCCGTTCGCATGTGCTTGGCAAGGTTCCAAACATTGAGCGGAGAGCCGGATGCCGACCAGCTCGCACCGGCGGAAGCGAGGATCATCGTTCCCGAGGTGGGACCGCAATAGTAGCCATTTGGCTGGCCCTGCCATGGCACATTATGGAACTGCCAGCCGTTCAGGGACGTGCAGCCCGTCCCCGCGCGGCCCTCACTCTGGCCATGCAAACGGTAATGCTCGTAATACGAAGGCCAACTTACACCGTATGAACGACGCAGATCCTCATACTGGTTGTAATAGGAGCGCACGTCAAAACCAGCACAGCCCTGGCGGCGCTCACAACGACCGGTGTTCAAGAAATGATTCAGCGTGGCAGCACGGTTGTTTCCAAAGGCCGCGGCAACGTCCGGGTACTTTGAACGGTAGAACTCATAGTTGTAAATGGCGCGATACGGTGCCTCCTCGTCAGTCGCATAATCAGCCGAGTATCCATTAGCCCAGCAGTGCTCAAGGGTGCGATACACGCTGTCCGATATGGCTGCAGGGCCACCGAAAACGTAGCCACCGGAAATATCCTGACGATGAGAGGAAATGAAGTCAGTCAGGGTAATCCTATTGCCATCGTTAACAACGACGAGGACGGAATTGTTCACGCCACAAAGAGCGGCTCCTGCCAGGGCATCGTGATACGTGTCGCCGGTCGCCACACCAGGAGCCTTGAGTTCCATGCCATGAGAAAGCTCCCACTTTGCAATTTCGTTACTGGTCTCGAATGCGGTAGCCCCGCTCAATCGCTCGACGGTTGATATTCCAATGGATTTCAGCTGGCCAACCGCGGAAGATGAAACGGCCCTCTCTCCACCGACAATCACAGCGTTGCTCATCCCCGAGGCCGCCAAAAGGCTCTTAGAGAACTCTGGTATGACATTGCCGCCGTTGGTGCAGGTGATAATCGGCACACCGAAAGAATAGGCATAGGGGGCTATCGAAAGCGCATCGTGATATGTAGTTGAGGTGGCAATAATACAGGTCTTATTCGATTGCATCGAAAGAACGAGCTTGGCAATTTCCATCGCCGTCTCTTGCTGATGAGCACCGTAAACACGTCTCACATCTCCGCAGCCAATCGCCCTGATTTGACCGTCAACATTACGCGAGACGGCGTTTGGCCCACCGCAGATGTAAGCGCGCTTAGCCCCGAGACGCTGGATTTCACGCCTAGTCTGATCAGACAGGGAGTTGGGATTGGTCAGCAAGACGGGGCAGCGGAGAACACCAGCGAGGGAGTTGGCTGCAAGAGCATCATAATGCTCGCGATCCGTAGCGATAACCACCCACTCAGAGGAATTCCAACCGCGCCTGGAGATAGCCTCCATGGTATCCAGTCCAATAGCTCCCCACAGACGATTCCATCCAGACGCCTTAGCATCAAAAGCGAGGACCGAGGAAGACGGCTGTGGCAGTCCATCACCGGCGGATTCGGCATCGACATATGGCTCGTCTTCAGTCGAAGGCGATTCCTCAACGGCAGACGCCCCATCATCGACAGGCTCAGACGACTGGGTATCGGTGCACTCTAATTCTTCCTGGGTGTCGGCGGCGACCCCATGTTCAGCTGATTCAAGCGCAGAAGGCTCATCGAGAACAGCGCTATCCGTTGCTTCCGCATGGGCAACTGATACGGCAGCAAGTGCCATGACACAAGCCAAAAGACAGGCTGTCGATTTCCGAGCATAATTCATTAGCTTACCCCCACTGCGCTATCAGTATATGACCCTAGAATGTTAGCACTTGCCAATAATACGTTGAATCTTCCTGATGAGCCTCAAAACAAAGCCTGCCTTTGAGTTAATCTGAGCCCAGGCCTCATCTCGTTCGCGACGCAAAAGAGTGCTCTCCGCTTTAAGAGTGTCAATCTTCTCCTCACATTGCTCGAGCACATGACGTTGGATATCCAAATAGGAAGCCCAACAAATATGCTCCGCATCATAACCACTCGCCGCGCCAAAAGCGGGAGTCAGTGCAGGGCCATCGTTTGAAAGAACCGATTGCCAAAATCCAGAATAGTCAAACGATCTGAATCGATCAGATTGAGACTTAGCCTCAAGGGCAAGCGAACGTCGAAGGTCATGGTCCCCCAGCAGACGGGCAGCTTGCCTTCCGAGAGCAGCGGCATCCCCAACAGGCGCCGTAAGTACACCTGTCCCGGGCTGACATAGCGGCAAATATGGCATGTCATACATAACCGCAGGAAGTCCCTTCGATTTTGCCTCCGCTAGGCTCAAGCACCATCCCTCCATATGAGAAGTGTGCAAATACAAATCACATTCCTCATACTCCTCGGACAATCTCTCGGCGGTCACAGCGCCGCAAAAGCTGACGTGCTGCTCAATCCCCAGCTCACCACAACGTGATAACAAGTATTTCCTATATTCGTCGTCGCAGGGGCCGAACACGTCGACCCGGAAATCAGGTACATATTTTGCAATCTCGGCCACGGCAAGAAGCAGGTCATCGGGGCTCTTATCAGGCTCGACTCGACCGCACCACGCAATACGACCTGACGAAGGCCTGCCCAAATCAACATCACCCAAGAAAAGGTCATCCGTTGGATTGACAACAACCTCAACCGACTCAACGAAATTATGCCAAAATGCGGCATCAGCATCTGACAAGCACACTACCTTGTCAAACACCCCGTAGCACAACGGAAGCTCTATCAACTCAGGCATCAAATAACCCAGCGCACTGAAAAAAACGCCATGCGCATGCATGACACAGCGCGTCCCAAGACAACGAGCCAAGGCAGCATCCCATGGAGCGGTGAGACCAAGCCACTGATTGTGAATTATGCAGTCGATGCGGTTTCGCACGATAGCATCCTGCAAGACAGCCGCCCTGTCAAAATACGCATCACCATAGGAAGCGAAACAGTCAGGAAGAAGCTCTACAACAACACCTTCGGGAACGTCGACTACAGGCGCATCTTCGTCAAGAAGAAGAACAACAGATATTCCCTTCTTACGGAGAACCTTGCAGAGATGGCGGATCACACGCTCAATCCCTCCACTGCCCAAAGAGTGGTATGCAATCCCGACAACACGGGGAAGCCCATTCCACGGGCAGTCAGGCAAACCCTCAAGTAACCGACGAAATGCCCTAGGCCTATCATTCCATCCCATCGAGGCGAGCGAGCCAATTACATCGCAAGCTTGCCAATGATCGAGAAAGCGGTTGAGCGCCTCGCGAGAAGTATCCGGCTCCAAATAATGTATATAGCGGTTGGCGGGATCGCAAACAAGATCCCGCTTTAGATGTCGAAAGTCATCGGAATACTCACTCAGGAGGTCTTTATCCCTCAAAAAAGACTCAACTCGATCGGCAACAAGGCCGTTCTTGCAAATCCGATCAAACGCCCCAATTCCCAAAAGCCGACCGGCCTGTGTCCCACCAGACCCCATGTGATAGATATACGCGGGCAGTGATTCCCTAGCAACCATCTTGGCCGACACACAGGATGCGACGAACACAAAGTAAGCGTCCTCAGCTTGAAACATCTCATCGTGGCACAGCTCAGAGTAAACACGCTCAACAAGATCACGAGAAAATAGCTTCCCCATCATCGACCAGACAATTAGGCCATCGCGAAAAATGGAGTGAACAATCGACTCGCCCTGATAATCTCCATCAACAACGCCAAAGAACTGACGATTTGCCTGAACGTAAGCAAGGTCAGGGATTGAGCCCTTCGAATAGGCGGGCTTTATAGATGACACAACGATGTCTGCGCCGGTCTTATCGAATTCATCAAGGGACCCCCTGACGAACCCAGGCTCAAACTCATCATCCGCATCAAGAAACAGAATATGCTCGGCGCAGGATAGCCCAAAACCAATCCGCCTCGATTCATGAGAGTTCAAATTCCTTGAGTTAGAGTGCAGTCGAACCACACCGGGATAGCGATGCGCGTAATCCGCAACAAGCAAAGCCGTATCATCGGAACTGCAATCGTCAACGACAATTACCTCGAGATTGACATCGGCTTGACTCAGACAGCTGTCAATTGCCCTTCCGATCGTAGCCTGAGAGTTAAACGCGGAAATTACCACGCTCACGGCAGGCTTAGAGGCTTTTACCAAATCAATACACCACCAATCGAAAGGGCACAAAAGCTATCGACTCAATGAGACTCGCAATAGCTTCTCCCATGTGTCCTGGGAGACGGCAGCAGGACCACCGAACACATACGCGCTCTCAATGTCCTGCTTTTGCGCTGCAATAAAATCAACAATTGCCGAGCGATTATAGTCAGCAACGACCACCAGAGGTGACCCAAGCTTTCCGCAAAGCGCTGCGCCAGCAAGTGCATCATAATGCTCCACGCCGGTGGCAACACCAACATGCGCAGCAGTCATCCCCTGCTTCATACACCAGCGCGCAATTTCGGTGCCGGTCTCGTAAGCAGTAGCACCAGCAAGCCTCACTACCTCCGCAATGGCCGGGCAACCTTTGAGCTGGCCCTCGACTCCGCTGCTCACAGCAACAGGACCGCCAACGATAACAGCGCGGGTAAATCCCTTGCTCTTCAGATCGTCAATGGACTCAGCCGACAGTCGGTTGTTGCCGGGTTCGCAAAGATAAATGGGGGACTTACTCCAATATGCATAGGGCGATACGCTCAAAGCATCTTGGAATGTATATGAAGTCGCGATAATGCACGTTTTAGATATAAGACCAGTTTTTGCAACCTCATTCGCAACGGCACGTGCGGTCCCCTGACCGTTAGCTCCATAGACACGTGAGACCGACGAGCAGCCGGCAGCCTTCACCTCACGATCCACGCGCTGAGAAATTGCTGCGGGACCACCAACGATGAATGCAGACTTCGCGCCAAGACGACGAATTTCGTCAGCAGTCTGTCCAGCCAAAGCGTCTGGATTGGTAATCAATACGGGGCAGGAATATGCACCGGCAAGAGCGCTTGCCGCCAATGCATCATGATACGAGGCGTTCGTAGCAATGACGACGTGCTGGGAACTTGACCATCCCGCACCTGCAACCGCAGCCATAGTCTCTAAATGAGTTCGACCAAAGAGACGGGTCCAGATAGACTGGCCCGCAAACGGATTCTCCAAATCGACGTATGCGAAGTTGATATCAACATTACCCGTAATACCAGCCACCGAGCCCTTGCTGGTAGCCTGCCACATATCCTTACTGCCGGGGTAATCACAAGTAATATTATATTGAGCAACCCAACGTGACCAGCTATTCAGCTTTTGATCCGTCAGCTTGGTTGTCCACCAATTAAGATTCGCGTAAATGCCGGCCTTGTATCCAAGCTGCTCAACGCGTTCGCAGAATGCCGCGGCAATGGAGCAGAGGTCGGCTCCGGCAATTCGGCTGTCCTCGAGGTCAATATACAACGGGTAGGTGGGCTTATGGCCCCTCATGAGACCAACCAAATACTCCGCCTCGAAACGCGCTTCTTCAACAGATGTGGCATATGAATAAATATAGGAGCCATAAGGAATCCCCTGCCGCTCGCAAGCCACGGCATTCCTCTCCCAATAGACATCAACACCCGGACGGCCCTTGCTATCAGTGCCAGCCCACTTGGCAGCGCGCACAATGGCAAAGCTGATATCGTCAGCCTTAACTGCCGCCCAATCGATATTCTTTTGCCACTCGCTTACATCGACACCACGCGTCAATGCTCCGGGTATGGGGTCGCCAATACTATTCACCCATGCGCCGCTTTCATTTTTCCCCCACTTTTCAAAAGCGGCATAAAAAGACGTGCTGTCTCCGGGCTCAGAAGATTCAACAGGAATACCGTCGCTGAATCTCCAGCTCTCTGCTGGGGCATCCGCATTGACCGCAAGGTCAAGGTCTCCCACAACCGACATCTCATCGGCCTCATCGGCATGAGAGCATAGTGGCGAGAAGGCAGCGGCTGCAGCCAGGCCCAGGGCCCCGCGACGTGAAATAGAGCTTGAGTCGCCCATATCTCCATGTGCTCGATAGTTGTTTTTAGCCATACTTGCACCCCAAATCAATCGAATTAGATTTTCAAAAATTGTATCCCAGCAGAAAACCGAAAACGTGTAATCATTTCAATCGCAAAAGGGTTGGAAAAATATGCACACCTCTGGATGCAAACATGCGGCTCCGACACAAATCGTGCTGGAACCGCATGATTTCAAGGCGCAATCTGGAATCTACTTACACACAAGTTTTTCCTCATGGTCCATCTGGTACCTCGAAGCCTTTGCCGAAATCGAGGAAAAGTTTTGGTTGAAATATGCATCACCTTGCGACAGGCGCCCAGACCATTTCCCAAGCAATGCCGCCTTGTCGCGAATACGCTCGGCGGGAATGCCCGCTCGACCCATGCCGCTGAACCTCGCAATCGATCGATGATACAGCCAGGCCTCCGGCGTATATGTCACCAGATATCCCAATTTAGCAAGCGCGAGAGAGTAGTCGACACTCACATATGAGGAACGAAGATCCTCGTCGAAGCATCCGACTTCCTCAAACACCTCCTTGCGCGTTGCAAAGCAGGCCCCATCGACAGCGAACACATTTCTAACAGTCAACGGGAAGAACTGGTAGCCCGGACTACATGCATCCGTTCCAGCCGCAAGGGGAACAATAGAATCTCTCACAAAGGAAAGTCCAGCTTGCTGAATCGTATTGTCGGCATGTCTCGTCATGGTTCCGACAACGCCGACATCGGGGCGAGCGGCAAATCCAAGCAAAGTCTCAAGCCATTCAGGCTCACCCGGGATGACATCGTCATGCATGAATACGAGGATATCGCCGTTCGCCTTCCGTGCACCGAGGTTGCAATAGGCAGACAGGGCAAATTGCTCCGGAGTGACGGCAACGCTTATCTCCTGCTGAAAATCGCAACCGGAGACGAACTCCAGCACACGGGAGCTCACGGAGTCGTTGCAAACAAAAACGATTTCCCAATTGGAGAAAGACGTTTTCTGCAGCCCCTCGGTAAAACAACGAAGGACATCGATATCACCACGGGTGGGAACAATCAATGACGCCTTGAGGGATGCATCCACCTGGTAGTCGACACGGTATCTAAAGGCCCTGCCATGCGAATTGGACACGCTCGCAGCGATACCGAGGCGGTCAAGATGCTGCTGAACCGCAAGAATGCCCGCCTGGGTGGCATAGGGCTTGCTATCTGAATTGCCCGCAGTGGACGTCTCGCTGATACGCCAGTGATACAAGATCTTTGGAACATGATGAATGTGCCCGCCAAGCTCGCTAATCTTAAGAACCATTGCGTGGTCCTGAGCGCCATCAAGCTCTGGACCCGAAGGCTCAATCTGGCGATACGCCTCCGAACGAACGGTCAGGAGGTGGCAAATGTAGTTGTTGTCTCGCACCATATCGATGCTGAAATCGGGCTTAAACGTCGGCATAGCATAATGCCCATTCGGAAGGAGCTTGTCCTCGTCGCAATACAACAAGTCGATTTGAGGCTCGGCGGCAATCGCGCGAGCATACTCAAACAGAATGTCAGGCTCCAGCGTGTCGTCGTGGTCGAAAAAGCAGAGGTAATCTCCCTTGGCGGCCTCGATACCAACGTTGGTGTTGCCGGTGATGCCCAAATTGCCGTCGAGCTCAATAACGCGAATGCGCGCGTCATTCGAAGCATATGAATCAACCAAGCTCTTTAGGTCGGCTTCCTCGGGAGTGGAATTGACGAGGACAAGCTCCCAGTTTTGATACGTCTGCTGAAGAACCGAATCCGCCATATCCCTAAAGAAGGAAAGCGGGGTCTTATACAGAGGAACGATAATACTGAACAGCGGGCCGCTCTTGGACACAAGCGAACGCTGAGCGGTAGCCTCGGCGGCAGTCAGCCGATGGGCAGCAAGCCAATCCTCATACCGCGGATCATCGGCAGCGTTTGCATAGTAGCTCCAGCTAAGATCAAGAGCATCCTTATAAGCCTTACCGTTAAAGCACTTAATCGCATTGACGAAACGACCTTCGTCGTCCAAAGCGGCCAGGCACAAGCCGTGCAAGTCATGTGGAATCACAACGGAGTATTTGAGATTGGCATCCGAATAGGCAGACAAGCCATCATTGAGAAAAAGGCTCGAATGACCCACGATATTCGCAAAGCTGTCGAAGGCAACAACCTCGGCAATACTCCCCTCTTCAGGCATTGCGATTTCGCCGCGGACGATAAGCCCATCTTCCTTGGGAATAAATCCATCACACGTAAAAGCGAGCTCTCGATGAATGCCAGAACTATCGATATTCCTAATCGCGGCACACATATCGGCGCGAAGCTTGCCGTTCAGCTTGGACGCAACAGCGTAACGCATAGCGTTGATCCTAAGCGACCCCGCAAGAATGGGAGCGGCATCGTCCTGGCTTTCCAGCAGAAGTTCGACCCGCTGCACCACATCCAGATCGGGATTAACGAGGACGAACTGATCATCCTGCAGATGCACCAGACTGCACGGAAGCGAAATTGATCCATAGCTACCTTTTGCAATGACTTGCTTGCCAGCAGGCACGTCAACCCGCAGGAGCGTATACAGCTTGCTATCACCACGGCAACGGCCAAGGCACGAAATGCTCAAAACAATACCTCGCTAGATCTTTGCCCGATTCCAAGAAAACCGGGGAAGGTGTTTCTCTCACTAGGGTAATGGATAAAGGCGATGACCATGCAGCCATCGCCTTTATTGTGCAATTCAAACAGATGTAAGGAACGACGCTACACCACACATTTTGAAACCACGAAGACAAAAGTCCAGAACAGAAGACAGAACAAGGATACGAGGTAGATTACCTTTTTGGTACCGTCCTTGAAACCCAAAGGCTTTCCGTAGTTCAAAAGAACTGCGAGCATCGGGGCAAGTATTGGCAACTGATATCGAAGCTGGCACCCATTCACCGTTTCATAGCCAACAGGAGTGAACGAAATGTAAAGGGCGGTCGCAACGAGAATGTATGTCCCAAGATATATGACTGCCGCCCAAGCAGTAGACCCCTTCCCAGCATGGCGCCACGCATCGCCATCCTCGTTATCGAAAAGGGCGATGCCGATAAGGAAAAGGACGGGAACGAGGTTGACCAGTGGACTACCGAAAGACAAAAACGGAATCGATACGGGAGAACTATCCGACAGATAAGAAAAGGAGAGCAGATAGCCAGATGAATAAGAAGGATTGAAAAACGTAGAGACAAAGAACCCCAACAGAATGCCGGCGTATTCGAGCGGATTGCCGAGAATAAACTTAAGCTGCTCAGAGGAACTGACCTCTGAGCCGCCTCGCAGGTCCCCAACTTCGGCGCCGTTCCCCACATTGAACAGGAAGGGAAGCGCGAAAGAAGCGAGGACAAACAGCCCAAACAGCACAACAAATAGGTAATACCGCCTCCTTTGTGCGCCATCGGAGAACTTGGATGGGGGCATCAGGAAGAAGAGACCAATTATCGGAAAATAGACAGCCTTAACGCCAAGACCTAAAAACAGGACTAGAGCTGCCATCGCGATCTGCGAAAAGTCGAGCAGCTTATCACTGCCCCACATTTCTCGAAACAGTATCGCAATCCCAAGAAGGATCATGCCGGTGAGCCAAGGATCATAAGAGTAATTCGATGCAAGGAAAATGCTCTCCGGAATAAGGGCGATAACAACGAATAGGACTTTTTTGACAGGGCTGATCCTAATGGCGCAGAAGCAAATAGCACAATAAGCTATTAGATTTGCAACGCGGCCCAAGATAAGAGTTACGGAAAAAGGTAGGTGTAGCAACCTTCCAGTCCACAACCCAATGGCCGAAGGGAGATAGCCCAGCGAGGTGAAAGACAGCAGCTGGTCGGGATAGTACCGCTTAATGACTTGACCTTCTTCGATATCCATCTGCTGGGCCTCATCGATCTTGCCCTCGAATGCTCTCCGCTCAGCAACGGGCCAAAGATCAAGATTGATATCCTCCTCTTCACCCAGGGCGAAGCGAATTGCCATCTCGCTCATTCTCTGTTCCTCGTTCGTAATCTCCGGGGAGGTTACATACGAAAGGTTGAGAGCGTTCTTGAAATGAATCTGATCGTCCCAAGAGGCGCCCGTCATCGGAGGGACGAGGATGCATAGAACCAAGCCAACGGGAATTGCAATTGACAGAAAAACCCACTCGGGAATGATTGAGATTCTACGAGAAGCGGCAATTACCGTAAGGGGAAGAGCGATAGCGACGCCGAACAGGACCACTGACATCATCGAAAGATCGAACGCCACAGCTAAATAACTCAAAACCAGCAGCACGGCAATCGTGATGCAAATGAGCGAAATGAGGTCCCGCTTGTCATATTGAACCTTGGTGACAAGGGCTCTCTTCGCGTTAGGCGCACAATATCGACTCTTGCATCCCGAGAACAGAGAAATCGCAACGAAGGACAGCAACGTAAAGACAATGGTTCTTTTTATTCCCCAATCAGATAGCGCAAGCGGGGAACTTAGCGGCGCCCCGAACAGCGTAAGGAACTCAAGCGCAACCCCGGAAAGAACTGACATCACGACGAGGTTCTTAAGCCCCTTCCACCCGCTATCTCCGAATAGTGCAGCACGACGCTCGATCAAGAAAGTTCGAACCGTATAAAAACCGACGATATATATCAAGGATGCATATGTGAACAGAACAAAGGCATCGGATACCTTGCCAATTGCCAGCAGCCTGCATTCAATTATCCCCAGCAAAAGCCAATATAAGGCCGCAACGACAACAAGCAGGACCCAAAGGAGTTTTACAATACGACCTTTCTCATATTCCGACTGACGCATTTCAAAGTACATATTTGGAACTCCATCACAAAAGATCGGCACACAGGGAAACACAAAAGCAGTCTTCACCCCTAAACATGGGCAGATTCAACTATTGTTTCTACGCAATCTCTTTTTCTCCTTCCCGTTGCATTATAGGCGCTCTTGCATGGGAGCTAACTTTCACGCTGAGTAAATATGCATTGATACCCGTCCAACAACCAAGCTCGCCGAGAGCAAGGCAGCGATGAAGGGAAGAGGCCCCAACACTCACAGAAGTAGCAAATCGCTCGTTTCGATTAGCAAAATAGCCTGATCGATGCAACGATTCGGATTTATCCAAGTGGCGCACCGCCTGCGGAAGAAGCCGCAGACTAACTCTCCCGACGCCACCTCAGCCTCCGCGCCAAACCGCATCCCATATCAATCATGAGTCCGCCCTAGGCCTTAAGGAATTCCAGAAGTGTCTCAGCTACTGTATTCCAGGAACAGGTTTCCTCCACGTGCCTACGACAGCGCTCTCCCATCACTTGCATACCGGCCCTGTTAGGCACCGTCCTTCTAACGATCTCGGCAAATACGGCAGAATCGGCCATGGATACAATAAACCCATAATCCTGACTAGGAATCAGCTCGCGAGCTCCGCCCACATCGGTGACCAGGGAAGGGGTTCCGCAGGCAGAGGCCTCAAGAAGCGCCGTAGAAAAACCCTCTGATCGACTTGGAAGGCAAAACAGGTCGCTTTCCATAAGCAGGGCTGCTATATCGCCCGATTTGAGTCGACCAACAACATGAAGCTTATCTATACCAGACTCTTCCATGGCGCCACAAAGCGGACCTTCACCCGCGGCAACAAGATGAACGGGCAGGTCATCAAGCATTTCCATCATTTCAATTAGGACTGATACCCCTTTTTCCGGAATAAACCTTCCAGAAAAGGCGATCATAAAATCATTCCCTATACCTAGTTCGCTTCTAAATGATCTTTCCGTCGACTGCTCGCGAAACGAGACGGCATCGATTGAATTCGGTATAACCCCCCGTGCCGTTATGCCAAAATGCTTCAGCCAATCGGCGCTTTTTTCCGATATTGCACAGAAGTCCACCGGCTGCCGCCGAATATACGAAGTAACAAGGTCCTCATACCGAGCGACAACCCAATCGGCCAAAGGGGATCCAAAACTAAGGTAAGCCGACCCGTGATCCAAAATAATAGGCCTGATTCCACAGCACTTCGCAAGACGCACGCCTAGAAGTGAATGAAGGTAAAAGCGCGTATTAATCAGCATTCCATCAAAATGCCGGCAACTTAGGTTTTTAAATATCTGAAAGTTACCCGTACTTGCAACTGGTACTGGGTAGCGGCCATTGAGAAGCTTGAGGCAGGAGAGCCGCCAAATCTCAACACCCGCAAAAGGAACTTCATGAAATCCCTGATGATGAGTGTCGTTTGTGACTATGACAACATCGTGCCCGTTGTCAGCCAATTCCCTGGCAATGTTTTCCGTAAAACGCTCCACGCCCCCCATGCTCGGTGAATACAGAGCTGAAAAAATGCAAATTGTTGCCATACAACGCACCGAATCCCGTTAACCGAACCATACGTAAGATAGGTGAAGGAAATCATTCATAGCTTCTTTAGCGTATCATGAATCAGATAGCATGAACGCATATCGACTCAATGTGAGGAGCACATTACGTTGTCGACGCTTATCATCATACCCGCATATAACGAAGAGGAATGCATCCACCAGACAGTGCTGGAGCTCCTCGAAAAAGCTCCCGAATTTGACTACGTCATCGTAAATGACGGCTCTAGCGACAAGACTGCTGACATATGCCGCAGTCACGGCTTTAACCTTATTGACCTTCCCGTAAACCTTGGTCTAAGCGGAGCATTTCAAACCGGCATGAAGTATGCTTATCGTCATGGCTACGATCACGCAATGCAATTCGATGCGGATGGCCAGCACGTGCCCTCATACATCTCTGATCTTGTTGATGTTATGGATGCCTCTGGAGCTGACGTCGTAATAGGCTCTAGATTTGTAACTAAACCAAAACCTCGTTCTCTGCGTATGCTCGGGTCGAATCTCATTTCCGCCTTCATTCACCTCACCACTGGAGCCGTTATTAAAGATCCAACATCCGGCATGCGCCTCTACAACCGCTCCACGATCGCCCAATTCGTATCGCGACCCGATTTATCTCCAGAACCCGACACCCTAGCATTTCTTATCAAGCGTCATAAAGCCGTGGTACTCGAGCATCAGGTCACCATGCGTGAGAGGGCGGGCGGAGAAAGCTATCTCACTCTTTCCAAGTCAATTAGTTATATGGCAAACACCTGCTCTGCCATACTCTTTTCGCTCTGGTTTAGGAGGTAGATATGAATCCGGTACTTAGGCTGGCTCTTGTGATATCCGCGGTCGTAGTTTTGTTATTCGTGACACGTAAAATACGAAAGGCCCAGTTCAACACAGCAGACTGCACATTTTGGCTGCTTATGAGCGTTTGGCTGCTTTTGGTAGCTATGTTCCCGGACGTTGCATACTTTTTCTCTAGCCTGCTTGGCATACAGTCGCCTTCGAACTTCATCTTCCTGGCGGTCATTGCGCTTCTACTTGTGCGTGAATTCACCATTCAGGTTCAGCTTTCGCAGCTCCGCAGCAAAGTCACCAGGCTATGTCAGGAAATCGCCCTGCACAACCACGACATCAGCAATTAACCTCATTTAGGAGAATCATGTCCCAGCAACCTTTACGCGTCCTGCACGTCATAGGAGCCATGGATCGCGGCGGAGCTGAAACCCTCGTCATGAATCTGTATCGTCACATCAACAGGAGCGAAATCCAATTCGACTTCCTTGTTAACGAATATCACGATTGCGATTATGACGACGAAATCACCCAGCTCGGCGGCAAGATTTTCCGCATCCCCAGATACCGTATTGCAAACTACTTTCCATATAAACGCGCCAGCAGCGATTTTTTCTCAAATCATACTTACAAAATCGTGCATGGTCACATAGCCTTGCCCTCCGCAATCTATCTAAAAGAGGCGCATGAAGCCGGCGCGTTTTGCATAGCGCACAGCCATGCCCAAAACTTCCCCCTCTCCCCATCGGAGCTCGCGTTTCGAATTTGCACTTATCCAGCCCGCAATCATGCTGACTATTTTCTGGCGTGTTCTGAGCAAGCAGGGATTGATCGATATGGAAGTGCAGTCTGCCAGTCTTCATATTTCCACGTACTCAACAACGGTATTGACGTTAAAAACTCACGATATAGTCCTGCCAGTCGAAGCTCAATCAGAAACGAACTTGGAATCGCTGAGAATGCTCCGGTATTTGGCCATGTCGGACGACTGACTCCCGTGAAAAACCACGGCTTTCTGCTCGAAGTCTTCTCAAGCATTCTAAATGAACTGCCCAACGCTCAACTCATTTTGGCCGGACGTGGTGAAGAGGAAGCCCGGCTCAAACATAAGGCCAGCATTCTCGGAATTGCAAACAAAGTCCACTTCCTTGGTATCAGAAATGACGTCCCGGCCATACTCAGTGCTATAGATGTCTTTGTATTTCCTTCAATCAAGGAAGGCTTGGCAAATGCGGTAATTGAAGCGCAAGCTTCGGGTGCCAGATGCCTCGTCTCAACAGGAGTTCCCGAGCTTGCGAAGATATCAACTCAGACCGTCTTCGCATCCCTCGAGAGCGATGGAATCGAAGGTTGGTCTAAACTTGCAATCGATCTGTATCGTAATCCGATTGAAAACCGGTCAAGCTGTGCTGATGATGCGCGACTAATGGGGTTTGACATTCAGGATTCTGCAGATTGGCTCTCAAAGTTGTATCTGTCTGCCGCAACAAATCACGAACTTAGCAACCATTCAAAGTGATTTCGGACCATCAAGATGAATTTCAATCATAAAGAGCTGTCTGTCCGCCAAAATATGATTTGGAACCTGGTTGGATCCGTCATGGGAATGGCTTGCCAGTGGCTGATTAGCATTATTGTTGTTAGGCTTGCTGCCGACATGTCCTCTGCTGGTCTCTATTCGCTCGCCATGTCTGTCTTTGCCATCTTTTCCCCTATCGCCAATTTTGGCATGTACACTTATATCGTCACTGATATGGAGGATCGTCATACCTCGGGTCAGTATATTACGATTTCACTATTCACAAGCCTCATCGCGATTGTCATAACCGTATGCTATGCCGCCGTGACCTGTAGGCCCAATGCCCTCCCAATTATCTTCTCATACGCCCTGTATAAAGGGATTGCCATCGTTATCGATATCATCCATGCAATTGACCAGAAGGCACATCGTATGGACTACGTCGGCTTTTCACTTGGATTGCAGGGGGTCTTAACCCTTTTGTCATTCACTCTGGTGTTTGGGACCACTCAGGATTTAACCGTCTCAATACTGTCAATGGCTTTGGTCACGTTGCTAATTTGTATTCTCTACGATCTGCCGCGCGCCAACGCCCTTTCCCATGTCAACTTGGGAGTCTCTCCATCTAAAGCTATGAAGGTGCTCACAAGCTGCTCCTTGATTGTCCTAGCCACCATGGCAACAGGAGCATTTGCTTCCATCCCACGACAGGCCCTCTCAAACACTATGGGTGATGCCGTCTTGGGAATCTACGCTTCCGTTGCAACGCCCGTGGCCATTGTCCAGGTCTGTTCGACCTATATCTATAATCCACTCATTGGCTACTTTGCCGAGAGCTTTCATAAGTGCGACCGTCGATCTTTCGCTCGCTTAGCCATCTTTACCCTCATCGGAATTGCGGCTATAGGAATCACCAGCTATCTGGGTGCTCTTATTCTGGGCAAACCGATTCTCAGCTTACTGTACGGGACAGAAGTTGCAGAGCATTCTAGCCTGCTCGTCCCCCTAGTCCTCAGCTCAGTTCTACTCGGAGTATCTGGTTTTTTGTGCAACCTACTCGTAGCCGTAAGGTCACTCAGGATCATGACGCTGGGAAGTGTTGCCGCCCTCACCTTGTCCATCTTTATATCGGAGCCGCTAATTACCTCTTACGGCATGAGCGGCGCCACATTTGCACTCCTTATCGCAAGCTGCGGATCAATATTTATCAGCTGCATCGGCATATTAATAAGCGTGCGAGCACAATTCTCTTCTCGATAGCAACGACGGGTCCTTCGTTTTTTGGAAACGAACCTTTAAGACACCCAGCGACATCCATCACCAAAGTCCAGAACCCTGGTAAATGGGTTCGCGGTCTTCAGGTGAAGGAAAGTCGGGCAATCTCCGTACATTTGCTCCAAATACCGGACGGCATCGCATGGAGTGGGCAATTCGATATCCTCAAAAAGCACTGGGCAAGGCGGAACCAGGCAGTCCAAGAGAAAGACCCCGATCTCTGTTCAAAAGCTTGCAAGACCATTACATATTGAACAGAGATTTCGATTCACCTGGTTATGCGCCGGTGCCTACACCCCAATATAATCAAATGAAACGAACGTGGCCCAAACGCATTCATGCCGTAGGCTCAAGAAGAAGCACTCCTTTAGATTGAACCAGAGAGCAATTAGCCCTACGAGCTCAAATGGGTTTATTGTCCGGAAGATACAGATTGTAGAAGAATATTCAAAACAGCCGATGCCGACTCATCGATCCCATAGCCATTAGATGCCAGATAGTCTGCGGCCCACTCCCTGTTACCGTCACCCCGAAGGCCTTCAAAAACCGCTGCTGCCCACTTCGCGGGATCGACGCTAAGAGACAGCACAGATATATTCTTCAAAACGAAGGACATGGGCGAAATGGCATCCGACACTACACAAGGCAAACCGCTCGCCTGAGCTTCAAGCAGCGCGAGGGGCATGCCTTCATAGATGGACGGAAAAACGAAGCAGTCCATTGCCGAATAGTACCTATACGCGTCGGAAACTGATCCGACAAAAATAACATCATTTCCAAAACCCAATTCTCGAGCAGCATCGGCAACATGGGCCTCCAAAGGTCCGGTCCCAAGTAACATCAACCGAGCGTCGCTGACTGTCCTTTTAACCTCTGCAAACACCTTAAGGAGGTAGGCATGGTTCTTTTGCTCGGTAAACCTCCCGACATGTCCCAACACCAAGGAGTCGCCAAGGCCAAGCTCCCCGCGTATCGCCTGGCGCTGCTCCTCCCTATAACGAAACCTGTCACATTCGACAGCATTCGGAATAACCCTGCATCGATTACCGAGACGACACTCGTCAGGAAACATGAATTCAGCCGCATAATCCGAACAGGCTATTCCATACTCGAACAAGTTGCTAACCCCTGTTTTATGCAGACGATGCAGAAAGGCATTGATACCGTTGCCCATCGGGGAAGAATTATGACTGTGCAGGACACACGGGACCCCGCATCGCTTTGCAGCCTTTAGCAAAGAAACATCGCTGAGTGTGCACGCATTAAACCAAACGAGATCGTACTTCCCACTCGAAACCAACTCTGAGAGTTGAATGCGGTTCTTGATAGGGTCGCTTGTCCTAGGAACAACCGTATGAAAAACACAACCGAGAGATTGAAGGCCATCCGCATAGTCAGGAATCCCAGTACCGTAGAGAACAAAGTCGAAAGCATGGCCCGAAGAGGCAATCATGCGCGTGCAGTAATCAAGCAAAAAGGACTCAACTCCACCTCTCTGCGAACTCAATCCATGCACAAGAATTTTCATGTACCCTCCAGTTCAACAGCGCCCCATCCAAACAATCATCCAGACCTTCGCGCTGAAAAAGGAATGTTAGGTCACTTCAGACTAAATTACTTTCTCAGCAAAGGCTAGATGTTGTGTGCCAATAAGTTGTTTACACCGACGATGCGCGACATGGGCGGGATGTCCCCGCAGGCGCTGTGCAGACGGTCCCAATTATAGTGCTCAAGGTACGTCGGGAGGGGGCATCGGCCCTCTCGGCCTCGCTCCCGTATGCGCGTTTGTACTGCCACTCCCGCGCGATCGTGCGGTTCATGCGCTCCACCTTGCCGTTCTGCCAGGGGTTGAAGGGCCTCGCGTAGACGTGGCGCGCCCCGGCGGCATCGAGGAGGGTGTTGAACTCCCCGCTCCTGTAGCCGGGTCCGTTGTCGGTCATGACGCGCTCGACGGCCACGCCCAGGCCCGCGAAGAAGCGCAAGGCGCGGCCCATGAACGCCGCGCAGGTCCCCTTTCGCTCGTCGGGCAGCAGCTCGGCGTAGGCGACGCGGCTGAATTCGTCGACCGCGTGGTGCACCATGGCAGGCTCGTGGAGTTCGGCGGGCCCAGCCACAGGCTCGAGGAGTCTCTCATGCTGGGAAAGTCGGAGAGATAGGGACGGCGGCGAGCCCGTGACGAAACCCAAAATAGTTGCGTGCCGGAACCCGAAAGAAACCCATGCTCAAAACCGAAAATCAGGCTTGACTAAACACGGGTCATCACCACGAACCTGGAGTTCAGCCGGTGGGGAGCGGTATTCGGAGACGACCAGATGGCCGCGGCGGTGATCGATCGGATCGTCCAACACGGGAGGCTCGTCCAGTTCCGCGGGGAGTCCCGCCGCGTGTGCAACGCGCTCATGCAGGAGGGGTAGGTGCTTAAAAAGATGCCCAGGACAGGTGCTCAAACTGCTCAAATTCAGATGACCATTTTTCTCAAAAGCTATTGACTAAACACAGTGCGCCGTGCACCCCGCTTTAACAATCGGCAACCTCCCAGGAGGGGCAAACACTTCCAAGGACCACCCGAACATCCCCGAGAGCCCTCAGCCTATAGCGTGGCACGTATATCGATTCGATTTAATCGCCCGATCGCATACAAGGGAACGTTGGTAAGCCAAGTCTCCCTGCGAAATCCCGACAAAGATGTCCTTACGGCATGCTCGATACCGTTGCTTTTACAAAAAGTTGCAAGACTTTTTGCGCGCAGGTTCTCCTCGGCTTTAACTTCAATGGGAACGACGAGCTCCCCCATCTGCGTCACAAAGTCGACTTCTGCAGCGCTTTTCGCCGCCGACCAGTAATACGCATCAAGGCCGCAATCGCCCACAAGCTGTTGGCACACATATTGCTCAGCCATAGCCCCTTTGAAATGAGTGAACAAGGCGCTGCCCTCGAGTATCACGGAGCTGTCCAGCTTGGCGAGCGCCCCAAGCAAACCCACATCCACGCAAAACAACTTGAACGATGCCTCATCCACATACGCGGACAAAGGCACGCCCAGAGCCGAAATTCGATTGACCTTCAAAACCAAACCGGCGTCTATGAGAAACTGCAGTGCATCGTCTAAATCGCGTCCTCGAGCGCCCTTTTTCACCACGCCGTATACAAATTTCTTATTTTCTTTTGCCAGATGACGTGGGATCGACTCAAAAATCAAGCGACACCGTTCTCCGATTGTCGCACCTGCATGTTTGGCAAAATCACCTCGATAGGCATCCAGAATATCCTGTTGCAGGGCGCGGACTTTAGAGAAATCTCCCGTCCGAACATAGGTTGACACCACCTCGGGCATCCCGCCGATAAAGTAATAGAGTCTAAGTAAATCCTCGTAACGTTCCTTGAATACATCCATCATGTCAAAATCGAGACTAGAGATACTCTTCTCAAGCGCCACCTCCCCCATGGCAAGCAGAAATTCCCTGAAGTTCAGGGGATACAAGTCGAAAAACGTCACCTTGCCAACGGGAAAAGAGATTCCGGCATTCAGCGCAACGCCAAGCAGTGAGCCCGCAACCGCGATGGCATATTCGGGAGCGTCCTCGCAAAAATACTTGAGCGCGGTCAGGGCGCGCGGAACCGCCTGGACTTCATCCAAGATGATTAGCGTTGTATGGGGATTGATTGGCTCACCCGTTGCCGCCGAGATACCAGTAACGATTCTTCGAGGATCAAGCGAGCCCTCGAATAGCTGAGACATCGCGGCGTTGTCTTCAAGGCGAACATAGGCGACATTGTCAAAACAAGTCTTGCCAAACTCCTGCAAGAGCCATGTCTTCCCAACCTGACGGGCTCCGCGTAAGATCAGCGGCTTTCTATTGCTATCGCTTTGCCACGACTTGAGCCTTTCAAGTAAGAATCTATCCATGCATGCCTCAAGCTTCCCATCGAGATGACAAGCCCATCGTACACCTTTTTCCATCGAGATTTGTGTTAGGTCAGCACAAAGTTCATTCGAATAATGTGTTCTAGAAAACTGTCGGCATGCCTGGTCGTTGAAGCCGAGGAGAGAGCGACCGGATTGTCTATAAATTTATGGATTCGATGCCCCATTGCTTGAAATCCCAAGCGGCCAGCTCTACATCTTGCTCCCGAACTCCAGATACTGAATCGCCTGCATCGTGTTGACCGCATCGCCAAACGGGCTTTCGGTGCCAAGTGCATACCTCAAACCGTCGGCACCGGTATAGCCCGCAAGGCTCACACCGGCAACTTCCTGCCCAAGCACAAGACCCGCCTTCTGGCGATCGGTCAGTGGAGCCCCAAGTGCGTAGAGCACCTGGGCGGCAAGCTGGGATGAGTCGGTCGTGCGAGATGCGCCGGATTCCGCCCCCGCAACCTCGTAATTCGTCCACACTGCATACGTCGATTCATGTTTCTTGAATTCCCGATCGAGCATCGGGGCATCACCATACAACGCGTCCGCGAGAGTTCCGGAGAACCCCGGCTGATGATCGCCAAAAAATACGAGAGCCACGGGGCGATCCATCCCCTTCAAGCGATCAATGAAATACGCCAGGTCCTCGTCAGACTTGTTGATGCACGCAAGATACACGCCGAGCTCGGATAGAATCGCTGGATCATCAATACCCGCAACGTCCAAGCGAACAACGTCCTCGTCGGGAACCGTCCCTTCACCATATCCACTGTGGTTTTGCATGGTCACATCAAAGATGAACTGCGGGGACGCGTCCTGCTCGAGGAGCTCGATGATCTTGTCGTACGTGGAGGCGTCCGTCGCGCCGGAGTGGTACACGGGAGCGTCGGCGAAATCCTCCATAGACAGGAACTCGTTAAATCCGAGCTGCTCATACACGGTCGAGCGCTTCCAGTTCACGGGATTCTGGGGGTGCATCGCGGTTGTCCGGTACCCCATGGACTCCATCTGCTTCACCAGACTGTCGACACCGCTCAGGTCATACAGTTGATACGGATATTTGCCCGTCCCGATAAACGCAGATGAATTGCCCGTTAGAAACTCAAACTCGGTATTGGCGGTACCACCGCCCAAAACTGAGACCATGAGCGGTCCGCGCTGCAACGTCCCCTCAAGCGAGTTATAGAACTGCGGGCCTTCATAGCCCGCCTCGCGGATTGCATCACAAATTGAGAGATCCGTGAATGTCTCATTCATGACGGCAATCACAGTCGGCTTGATCTCTTCAAATTGGTCCACAGCCGCCTGACGGCCCGGTGCGGCACCCAGCGTCTCGTCAAACTGAGCAGCAAGGTCCTTCATCTGCGAAAGCGCGGCGCCCCTGTCATACCCCCCCTGGGACAGGAATCGGAAAATCCTGTGCTACCTCGATGAATGCCGGGACGAACCCGAGCGTCTGATACGTGGTGATGGGCATCCATCGATCATAGGCGACTTCCAGCTTGTCCTCGAGCTTCACCTTGTCAAACATGCCAGCCATCACACCAAAAAGTGCAATGCCCACAACGGCACTTGCCACAGAGGCCGCAATGCGCACCTTGCGAGCGAACTCTCCCTTGTTCGACCCCACAAAAGAGAGTACACAGGCGCACACGCCGCAGGCACAAAGGGCAATAACCATGTTGGGCGTGAGAACATATTCGTAACCAGCTGCAATGGCGCCCGCTGTCTTCAAGGAAAGCAAGTCGGCGGGCATAATGGGCGTGCCCTTGAACATGACCACAAAATACTGGGCCATGCCGAACCCGACAGCGCAAAGCGGGACAAGGACCATAAGCGCGCCACCACGCTGCCCCAGGAAATACAGGGCGACAGAAATCATCGCAAACAATGACGCCGTCAAGCTAAAGAACTGCATCTGAATTGACGAGTTCGTCTCCAACCAAACATAACCGACAATCCAAGCAGAAACGATCGAAACGAATACAGTGGCCACTACAACAAATCCGATGTGTAGCGCCCGGCTGAATGGGCCAGACATCTTATGTAATTCTTCTGTCACCCTAAACCGAAACAGTGTGGCAACCCCGCATGCAAGCAACACCAAAGCATATGCAGACATATCGAGGATGCCCGCCCGACCGTCGACGCCGCCCAGTACGCAGAAGACAGCAACGACAAGCAGCAGCACGATATACAGCGCGGACCACATCACATCGGAAATCGGAATGCGCCCTTCGCGCCTACGCGCGGAACGGATGTGCAACGCTGTGAACACCGCGAGGGCGATCGCCGCGGCAAAGGAGGGAATAGAAAACGCAGCAGGAGCGTACGAGGGCATGGTGAGAATCCATTCACGGGAATGTAAGCTATCTGTATCGAATCCTATCATGCACCAAAGTGGCTTTTGATTCATTTTGAGCCGTCCACCCTAGGTCGGCCTTCCAGAAATCCGCACCTCTCCCCTCCCTCCCCGTGCAGAAACGGTGCCCAGGACAAGCCCATGGTAGACTTGAAGATTGAAACAACAACCGCTAACTCTAGGAGCGTCGCTCGTGGCAGAAACCGCTACCGCCTCCGCTGACATTCAGCCGTTTGCAAAAACTGAGCTCGATAAGAACCGCTTCATCCTAAAGCAGCTCGTTACCAAGGACTTCAAGCGCAAGTATCGCCGCAGCGTCCTCGGTATCGCGTGGTCGGTCCTCAACCCCCTCATGATGATGATCGTCATGAGCGTGGTGTTCTCGTTCGTCTTCCGCGCCGACATCGAGAACTACCCGCTCTACCTCATCCTGGGCAACATTACGTTCTCCTTCATGTCTGAGTCCACCAGCCAGGCCCTCATGTCGTTCATCGACGCCGCCCCGCTGCTCAAGAAGGTCCGCGTCTCGCGCTTCGTCTTCCCAGTTCAGAAGGTTCTGTTCGCGCTCGTGAACTTCACCTTCTCTCTGGTCGCCGTCGCGCTCGTCATGCTGTGGTTCCGCGTTGTCCCCACCTGGCACATCATCTGGCTGCCCGTCTGCCTGTTCCTGCTCGTGCTCTTCTGCTCGGGCATCGGCCTGATCGTGGGTTCCCTCGCCGTCTTCTTCCGCGACGTCGTTCACCTGTGGAGCGTCATCCTCACCGCTTGGACGTACCTCACGCCCATCTTCTGGGTTCCCACGCAGCTCGCAGCAAACGGCGCCCCCACCTGGGTCATGTCCATCGTCGAACTCAATCCCATGTACGGTTTTGTCACTTTCATGCGCGACATCTTCCTGTGGAACCAAAACCCCTCGATGCAGACGCTTGGCCTGTGCGTCTTTTGGGCGGTCATCATGCTCGGCATCGGCATCCTCGTGTTCCGCAAAACCCAGCATAAGTTCATCCTCTACATCTAAGCCGCGCGCCGCATAAGGAGCGACTCCCACGCCAACCCGATCAGGTTGTCCACGAGCAGAATCGCACCCACAGCGCACCGCCTCCCGCGACTCGCACTCCCGTCCGAACTACCGAAGGATCTCCTCCATGGGTAAGCCCGCATCTTCTGAATACGCCATCGAAGTCAACGACGTCACCATGATCTTCAACATGGCGTCCGAGCAGCTCAATAACCTCAAGGAGTACTTCATCAAGCTGATGAAGCACGAGCTGTTCTTCACCGAGTTCCGCGCACTCAAGAACATCTCCTTCAAGGTGAAACCCGGCGAGGTCGTCGGCTTGGTTGGCACCAACGGTTCGGGCAAGTCCACCATGCTCAAGATCATCGCCGGCGTGCTCGAGGCCAGCGAGGGCGAGTGCATCGTTCGCGGCAATATCGCGCCGCTCATCGAGCTCGGCGCAGGTTTTGACCTCGAGCTCACCGCGCGCGAGAACATCTACCTCAACGGCGCGCTGCTCGGCTACACCGAGGAGTTCATCGACGCGCATTTCCAGGAGATCGTCGAGTTTGCCGAGCTGCCCGATTTCGTCGACATGCCCATGAAGAACTTCTCCTCCGGCATGGTCGCGCGCATCGCGTTTGCAATCGCCACCATCACCGAGCCCGACATCCTCATCGTGGACGAGACCCTCTCCGTCGGCGACGTGTTCTTCCAGGAGAAATGCGAGAAGCGCATCCAACACTTCATCGACGATGGCCACGTCACCGTCCTGTTCGTGAGCCACGCCATGGACCAGGTCGAGCGCATCTGCCAGCGCGCGGTTTGGATCGAGAAGGGCGACCTGCGCATGGACGGCCCCGTCGACGAGGTCTGCAAGGCCTATCGGGCGCAGTTCGCATAACAGCTCGCGCAATCGGAACGCGAGTCATCCCCGCTGCACCCCAAGCCGTAGATAAACGACCGATTCCTCAGATGGCTATCGGCGTTTCTGACCACATAGTGGAATAGCTGCATATGAGTTAAAGAGGGCTTGTCGTCAAATGGGTTTACCGTGCCATACCCCTCAAAAGCCAGAATCGGATACCTTTCGGACCAACTACTCCACCTTCAGTGGGATCGCCTCTCAGGCAACAGACCAAGAATAACAAGGACCAGCAACTCCATCGATCGCCCCAATCGCAAGACCCGTAAACGCACCCGCGTGGTCGGCACCCCCCCCGACAGGAGATTGCCCCCTCGGGCCATCCGCAAGGACCAAAGACGTCGCCGAGAGCGAGCAGGGATCATTGCACAGTCTAGAAATACCCTGCATGACAAGTAGCCGAACCGAATGGCAAACCGAAGGGGCCGTCGGGAAATTCGCAAGAATCTTGACGGCACATGCGCAAAAAGAACTTCAACCTCCATCTGGAGGAATGCGAGTTTGGGTTCGACATACGAAACTGGTATACGAACGGGTTCATGTTGACGACACTCCGAAAATGACCCTTAGCCTAGGCAGAGGCCAAAAGATTATGCATTGCCCGCGGCGATGTAGACCGGATCCCCCTCACAGCCCCTAAGACAAGAGCCCGAACAATGTCAACGAAAGCGATATGTCGAAAGACTCGGAAAGCAGAACAGTGAGGCGAAGAGCAGCTCAACCTTGGCGACCACAAATCGCGTAACTCGAACCGACGGGGAAGCTGTCGAATGTCGAATGGACGCACATGGCCCTCATCGATCCAATCCTCGTCCTGAATCAAGACCTTCTATCTTTTCCGATGCCTCCTCCCAATTTCCAACGTCTAGACGCAAAAGAAGCGACGTGAGATCATCGTAGAAACGTTGCACTTCAGTCCGGGTATATGGGCAATGATCGAGAATCGTCTGCAGGAACAAATCCGGGACATAGATCAACAGGCACATGAAGACACCGAATGCCATCATGCATATGATTACTGCCCCCAAGTCATCAAGGCCTGCGACCGAATTAACCAGAAAAGAGCCGAGTGGCGAAATGACAGAGGCAATGATCACGGGCAAATAGCGAGTAACCCAGTCCTTTCCCGATGTTCGATTAAGGAGACGCAAGGTTTCGGTATGGAGCAACTTAATCACTCGCACGTCACCATAACCGTACCGCCCAAGAAAAGACCTCATGTCATGTGCAACTTGATCCCTGCAGAGCATATTATCAGCAGGCAGGGCATCACTGCGCAGTCTTGCAAAGGCAAGTAAAACAAGATATACAAGCAAAGCGTAAGCAGGAGCTCGTATGACGTGATAGAAAACTACGCCCTGGACGTCAACGCAGAACAAGAGATAAACCACAAGTATCCAAATACCGAAGAAGGCAGACAGGATCGGGCTGCTCGAAACTGGAAATAACTCTTTGAATATTTCAAACTTACGCACGGACGTTTTACCATGCCTGCTCGCCCTCGATTTCAGTTCCCTGCTCCATAGCCGTGCCAAATCCTTGATTTCCATACGCATTCCTTTCCATAAAGTCGCAAACGACATTGCCATACGGCGCCAGTCGTCCCCATACGAACTTGTCCAGCGTAAATCGACTGGCGCGTCTCTTGACCAAACGCTTCAGACATAAATGCCCGACTCAAGCAACTTCGTCACAATCGCACCGGACGAGCGCGGCAGGAGATGCGCTTCGCCCGGCATCCACTTGGAATATGCGAGATGGCTGCCATTGGGCACTCAGAGACATGCCGCGCGTAGTGCTCAGACGCTCAAATCCCGATGGCCTTTCGGTCAAAAGCTATTGGCTAAACACAATCTGCTGGACTTATCTCCTATACGGTCAGCACTCAATACCAGTCAGTACCTATCAAGCAACTCATCTGCGTTTTCCAGCACGTACTCCCTCAAAAATGGAACAGAGAACTCGACATAGCCGCGGACGGGGCTTTGGATCACCTCGCGCTGTATGAGCGAACGCCGGAATGAGCTCGTGGCCTTTGGCTCCCTTCCCATTCTCTTCGCGACATCGGCGGTCGAAGCGCGCTCGCCCTCTTGGGCCATCGCGACAAGATACTCCATGGCACCCTTGGTGACCCTAGAGATCGCGGGCTCATGCACCACTTCGTGAAACCTCGTCATGGCATTTTCTATGCCCAGGCGCACGTCCTCATCGGATACCTCCATCGAGCTCGCACGATGCAGGTCCGCAAAACGCCAGACGTAATACCCAATCAGCTGAATCAGATACGCATAACCCGCTGTCGCCCGTGCCATCATCTCGAGCTGCTCGTCCCTGAGGATCAACCCCGAGGCGGCGAACCCGTCCCTGAACGAAAGCCTCACTTCGATAAGACTGATGAAATCGAGCTCCTCGCTTTGGGCGCGCCGTAAAAACGTCAGCGCCTTGCCGTTGATCAGGTCCATGACCCCCATCGGAAGCCCCGCAAACACCAACGAGATGTCCTTCTTCTCCCTGATGAGATGCTGCACCGAACCGGCGATGAGCTGCATGGCCTCGAGCGGGGCATCTTGTACCTCATCAATTGTGATGACAAGCCCTTTGCTTTTGCCGCAGCAGCGCTTCATCAGCGCGCGTAGATTCGGATGCTTGACTTTCATGACCGCTTCTCCGGACGCGATCGCAGCGTTACCGGCTACGGAGAGCGAGTCGACCGACGAATCGGGGCTCAATTCGTATATCAAATCATCCAACATGCTGATGCCCGCAGTGATGTTGACCACATTCCAGCCGATATCTTGAGCACGCGAACCCAGATCGGTAAGCAGGACGGTCTTCCCCGATCCTCTCGGCCCCGTCACCCTCATCAAGCGGGCAGGAGCGCCCACGCCACCTTCAAGCGCCCCAACAAAATCCAAGACAACCTGATCTCGGCCGATGATACGCGGGGGCTCGGCCCCAGCGCTGGGCTTAAACGGATTGAAATACTTCTTTGAACGTGCCATTAGACATCACCCATCCAGCCGTTCTCCTTTAATCGATTATATCGCTCAAATCGACGAAATCGACCGAATCGCTCTAATCGTCAAGAGTCTATGTTTCAAAAAGCTCTCCCCTTCCAATTGCAAGTCCGCCAATCATCGCATCACCGCCTTTCGCCATCGCCACCATCACCGAGCCCGACATCCTCATCGTGGACGAGACGCTCTCCGTTGGCGACGTGTTCTTCCAGGAGAAATGCGAGAAGCGCATCCAGCACTTCATCGACGATGGCCACGTCACCGTCCTGTTCGTGAGCCACGCCATGGACCAGGTCGAGCGCATCTGCCAGCGCGCGGTCTGGATCGAGAAGGGCGACCTGCGCATGGACGGCCCCGTCGACGAGGTTTGCAAAGCATATCGCGCGCAGTTCGCGTAGGCGCCACGCAATTCAGGTTGGATTTATATAACTGTACGTTTTGGGGATAGTTTTCTGCCGTTTCTCGCGCAACACGAACGCCGGTCGCAGAAAAACACCAGGTCGCAGGAAAATATCCGCAGCCATACTGGGCGTGCGGTCTCAAAACCTTCCCCAAAACGTACACTTTCATTTTCAGGTAGAAGGCGAAGCCTCTCTGCTTGCATATTTACTTGCGATTTAGACGGATCTCTGCATACGTCCGCATTCGAACAGCGGGCAGGGCACCGCGCAGCAGAACCCATAAGCCTACAACTCGATATTCACCTTAATCTCCGGCACGTGTGCAAGCTCGGCGAGGGTCACGCCGTCGACGTAGGCATCGATCGTCTCCTCAAGGCCCGTCCAGAATTTCACGGTTGAGCACAGGTCACTACGCCCGCACGTCCCATCGAGCCCCTCACATGCAACTGTCGAGCGCTCGCCCTCCGCCGCGCGCAGGATATCCCCAGCGCGAACCTCGGCTGCAGGCTTGGCCAGCACGTAACCGCCGCCCTTGCCGCGCACACTCCTCAGCAGCCCCGCGTTCATGAGCGGGCGCACGAGCTGCTCCAGGTACTTGAGGGAAATGCCCTCACGTTCGGCAACCTCGCGCAAGGAGACCTTGGTCTGCGGACGAGGCTCGAGGGCCTCACGTGAAACGGCATCCGCACCGATGCTCTCCCCCACCGGATCCCCGCCGATGGCTGCGATGTAAATCATCAACTTGAGCGCATAGCGGCCCTTAGAGGAAATGAGCATGGACGAACCCCCTTGCGGTAAACCGTGTGGAGCAACACGAGCACCGACGAAACATCGGCATATTCTCCCAGAAATCGGCTATCATCGTATCGTTAATCCGAGTGAACTTCTAGAGTTTAGCGCGGATCGCACATCGGCCGCGTGCCCTGACGCACGCGCCGCAACCGCGCCTGCGCGTCTCGAAAGGATTTGATATGAGCGCAACACCCCTGCTCAACATCGCCGGCCTCACCGCCTCCGTGGACGAGAAGACCATCCTCCAGGGCATCGACCTCGCCGTCGGCGCAGGCGAGACCCACGTCCTCATGGGCCCCAACGGCGCCGGTAAGTCCACCATGGGCCACGTCATCATGGGCGACCCGGCCTACACCGTTACGCAAGGCACCATCACCTTCGACGGCCAGGACATCACCGACCTCTCCCCCGACAAGCGCTCCCGCGCCGGCCTCTTCCTCTCCTTCCAGGCCCCCGTCGAGATCCCGGGCGTGCCGCTGTCCAGCTTCCTGCGCGCGCAAATCGCCGGCCGCCCCGGCCTTGAGATGAAGGGCAAGGAGTTCCGCCGCCGCGTGAAGGAGCTCGCCGCCGAACTCGACATGGACACCGCCTACCTCAATCGCGAGCTGGGCGTGGGCTTCTCCGGCGGTGAGAAGAAGAAGGTCGAGATGCTGCAGTTGCTGCTGCTCCAGCCCAAACTCGCCATCCTGGACGAGACCGACTCCGGCCTGGACGTCGACGCTCTCGGCGTGGTCTCCCGCGGCATGGACGCTTACCGCAAGAGCACCGACGGCTCGCTCGTCATCATCACCCACAACACGCGCATCCTCGAGCATCTCGAGGTCGATCGCGTCCATGTGATGGTCAACGGCCGCATCGTCCGCGAGGACGACGCCTCCCTCATCCCCTGGATCGACGCGAACGGGTTCGATTCCTTTGAGCGTGAGGCCGCCGCGCAGCTCGCCGCCGAGCAGGCTGCCCAGCCCGCACCCACCGTCGACCCCGTGCGCGCCGCGTCGATGAACCTCGGCGCCGGCATGGTGCAGTCCCTGCGCGCCACGCTCGACGCGAATGGCTCCACCTGCGGCTCCTCCGACAAGCAGTAAGGGGCACGCGATGGCAAAGAACCGCACCGAGGTCGCGGACATCGACCGCAGCCTCTACGACTTCCGCTATGGCGAGGAGGGCTTCGAGCGCCTGGACGCCGGTCTCACGCCCGATATCGTGCGCGAGATCTCCGAGCGCAAGAACGAGCCCGCCTGGATGCTCGAGCGTCGTCTCAAGTCGCTCGAGATTTACCACAATACGCCCAACCCTACCTGGGGCCCGGGCATCGAGGGCCTGGACATGGATCACATCGTGACCTACGTCAAGCCCAACACCGACCAGAAGAACGACTGGGAGTCCGTCCCTGACGATATTAAGGACACCTTCGAGCGCCTCGGCATCCCCGAGGCGGAGCGCAGCTACCTCGCGGGCGTTGGCGCACAGTACGACTCCGAGCTCGTCTACCACAACATGCAGGACACCGCCGCCAAGATGGGCATCGTCTACTCCGGCATCGAGGAGGCCCTGCAGGTCCCCGAATGGGAGGCCATCATCCGCGAGAAGTTCATGACGCTCATCCCGCCCACCGACCACAAGTTCGCCGCCCTGCACGGCGCGGTGTGGTCCGGCGGCTCCTTCGTCTACGTGCCGAAGGGCGTCAAGCTCGACTTCCCGCTGCAGAGCTACTTCCGCCTGAACGCGAAGGGTGCCGGCCAGTTCGAGCACACCCTCATCGTGGTTGAGGACGACGCGGACCTGCACTTCATCGAGGGCTGCTCCGCGCCCAAGTACAACGTGGCCAACCTGCATGCGGGCGCTGTCGAGCTCTTTGTTGGCAAGCGCGCGCACCTGCGGTACTCGACCATCGAGAACTGGTCGAAGAACATGTACAACTTGAACACCAAGCGCGCCCGCTGCGAGGAGGAGGGCGAGATCGAATGGATCTCGGGCTCCTTCGGCAGCCATGTGGGCTACCTTTACCCCATGAGCGTCCTCGCGGGCCGCAAGAGCCGCTCGAGCTTCACCGGCATCACGTTCGCCGGCACCGGCCAGAACCTCGATACCGGCTGCAAGGTCGTGCTCGGCGCGCCCGACACCACCGCCACGGTCGAGACCAAGTCCATCTCCAAGGGCGGCGGCATCTCCACCTTCCGCAGCTCCATCGTGGCCACCCCGGCCGCCGAGGGATCCGCGGCGAGCGTCTCGTGCCAGTCACTCATGCTCGACGATATCAGCCGTTCGGACACCATCCCCGCGATGGACATCCGCGCCAAGAACGTCGACATCGGGCATGAGGCGACCATCGGCCGCATCGGCGACGATAAAATCTTCTATCTCATGAGCCGCGGCATCTCCGAGGAAGAGGCCCGCACCATGATCGTGAACGGCTTTGCGAACCCCGTTTCCAAGGAGCTCCCGCTCGAATACGCCGTCGAGATGAACAACCTGATCAAGCTCGAGATGGAAGGGGCGATCGGATAATGAAGATGCCAGGTATGACTATCCGCCATGCGTCCGCCATGCCCGCCCCCACCTGGAGCTGGCTCAAGATGAACGATGTGACGATTCAGATCCCCGACGACCTCGAGCGCAACTGCCAGGTCGAAATCGAGGCGGGAGACACACTCGACAACACCACCAGCTTCGAAGGCTCCGTCACCGCGCTCCAAGAGCGTATCGACAGTGCACGCACGGACAAGCCGGCCGATGAGCGCGCCATGATCACCGCCGCCACTGGCGCCGACCGTGGAGCCGAGGAGCTCGACATCCCCGCACTCTCAACCTATGAGCATCGCGCCGTGCTCTCCGAAATCGCTTGCGATATCGCAAACGATTTTGAAACCGGCGTGGGCGCCGACATGCGCGCCTACCTCAATTTCCTCGCGGGTGGCACCGCCGTGCTCGCCACCGAGGAGGGCGAGGAAGCCGAGGCCAAGATCCGCGTCACCACGCACGAGGGCGAGGCTTCGGGCGCCAGCATCGACATCGTCGCGGCACCCAACTCCACCTTCTCCATCGCGCTCTCCCTCGACAGCGACGCCGATGCCCCCGCCTTCATGGGCTCCACCATGCGCGTGTTCGCCGGTGCCGGCGCACGCGTCGACATCACGGTGTACCTCACCGCGAGCGATGCCGTCACCTGCGTCGAGGACTCCGGATTCGTTCTGGACGAGGGTGCCCGCGTGAACGTGCGCCATGTGGTCCTGGGCGGCGGCTTCACCGCCACTGGCCTCGCGGCCGACCTGCGCGGCGACCGCTCCCGCATCGACGTCGACACGAGCTATCTCGCTTCGGGCACCCAGCAGCGCGACTTCAACTACATCATCCGCCATCGCGGACGCAAGACCGTCTCCAACATGGATGCCAACGGCGTGCTCACGGGCACGTCCAAGAAGTGCCTGCGCGGCACCATCGACCTCATCCATGGGGCCAAGGGCGCCGAGGGCAACGAGCGCGAGACTGTGCTTTTGGCGAGCAAGGGCGTGGACAACAAAACCGTCCCGAACATCCTGTGCGATGAGGACGACGTTGCGGGCAACCACGGAGCAACCATCGGCCACGTGCGTCCCGATCAGCTCTTCTATGCGGCATGCCGCGGCCTCTCCCAGGAGCAGACCGAAGCCCTGTTCCTTTCCGCAAAGCTCGAGGACGCCGCGTTGCAGGCGCCCAACGACGCCGTGCGCGCCACCGTCGTGCGCCTCGGCAACCAAATCATCCCGCATTTTGAGGAGGAGATCGCGTGATCGACACCGAAAACGTGACGTGCGACACCTGCACGGCTCCGTCTGAATTCGTCTTCGATGCTTCCGACGAGGTCAGCCGCGGCTGGCCGCGCGTCGATATCGAGCTCAACCCCTTCAAGGGCGACTTCCCACTGCTCGCTCAGCACCCCGAGCTCGCCTTCCTGGACAGCGGCGCCACCGCACAGCGTCCCGTCTGCGTGCTCGAGGCGCAGAAGAGCTTCTATGAGACGATGAACGCCAACCCGCTGCGCGGCCTGTACTCGCTCTCCGTCGAGGCGACCGAGGCCATCGCGAAGGTCCGCTCCCAAATCGCCGAGCTCATCGGCGCCGTGGACGAGCGCGGTCGCGCCCGCGCCAACGAGGTCGTCTTCTGCCGCAACACGAGCGAAGCCCTGAACATCGTGGCCAAGGGCTTTGCCCCGCACGTGCTCGAGCCCGGCGACGAGGTTGTTATCTCCATCATGGAGCACCACTCCAACCTCATCCCCTGGCAGCAGGTCTGCCGCGAGACCGGCGCGAAGCTCGTCTACCTCTACCCAACCCCCACCGGCCAGATCACCGACGACGAGATCGCCGCCAAGATCGGCCCTGCGACCAAGATCGTCTCCTGCGGCCATGTCTCCAACGTGCTCGGCGTGGAGAACCCCATCGCCAAGCTCGCCGAGGCCGCTCACGCCAACGGCGCCTACATGGTGGTCGACGCCGCGCAATCCATCCCGCACATGACCCTCGACGTGCAAAAACTCGGTGCCGATTTCCTGGCCTTCTCCGCTCACAAGGCGCTCGGCCCCATGGGCGTCGGCGTGCTCTGGGGTCGCATGGACCTGCTCGACCGCACCGACCCGGTCTACACCGGCGGCGAGATGATCGACTCCGTCACCGAGCAGGGAGCCACCTGGGCCCCCGTGCCCGAGAAGTTCGAGGCCGGCACGCAGGACGCCGCGGGCATCTACGCCACGGGCGTCGCGCTGGACTACCTCGTGAACAAGGTCGGCTACGACGCGATCGCCGAGCGCGAGCGCGCACTCGTCCACTACGCCATGAGCCGCATGGTTGAGCTCCCCTTCGTCGACATCGTCGGGTCCATCTACTGGGACCAGCACCATGGCGCCATCAGCTTCAACGTGCGCGGAATCCACCCGCACGACGTCGCCAGCATCATGGACATGGACGGCGTGTGCATCCGCGCAGGCCACCACTGCGCCCAACCGCTGCTCACCTGGCTTCAGGTCGAGAACCTCGCCTGCTGCCGCGCCAGCATCGCCTTCTACAACGATAAGTACGACATCGATCGTTTCATCGACTCCCTGAACCATGTCTGGAGCGTCTTCCACAGCTAGTCGCACGCGCACCTCAATTTAGGGACAGTCCCTAAATTGAGGTTTTCAGTACACGAAAGGACCCGAACATGGGCAACCTCTACGGCTCCGCCTCCTTCATGGAGCACAACACACATCCCGACTACAAGTACGAGATGGATGCCCCCACGCACACGCACGACGGCATCAACCCCAGCTGCGGCGACGAGCTCACGCTCTCGCTGCGCGTCGAGAACGGCGTGATCGAGGAGGCCGCGTTCACCGGTCACGGCTGCGCCATCTCCCAGGCATCGGCCGACATCATGGCCGAGCTCATCACCGACGAGACCGTCGAGGAGGCAAAGCGTCTGTCGGGTCTTTTCCTCGCTATGATCCGCGGCGAAGAGCTCTCCGAGGAGGATTTCGAAGACCTCGACGAGGCCGCTCAGCTTAAGGACATCTCGCACATGCCGGCGCGTGTGAAGTGCGCCGAACTCGCCTGGCGCACCCTCGACGGCATGCTCGATGCCTAGAGCCCTTCCACGCTCCCTCGATTTGGGGACTGTCCCTAAATTGAGGGGGTACAAGGCGGCCGATCTTGATGCGCCCGACCCAGCTTGAAGCCCCGAAGGACCAAGGTGGAGATGATCCAGCAGATTACGACATACTTTTCCGAGCATGGGGCCGAATGGGTCCAGATGGTCATCGACCATCTCACCATCAGCGGCATGGCACTCGCCGCGGCGCTCGCCATCGCGGTCCCACTCGGCATCTTGTGTTCCCGGCACGCATGGAGCGAACGACTCGCCACCGGGACAGCTGGGGTCCTTCGCGTGATCCCCAGCCTGGCGATTCTCATTATCTGCGTACCGTACCTGGGCGTGGGCACCGTGCCCGCAGTCGTGGCGCTCACCGTCCTCGCCATCCCGCCCATCCTCATCAACACGGCCGTCGCATTGAGAAGCGTCCCCGCCGATGTCATAGAGGCAGGAGTCGGTATGGGCATGAGTCCGGCTCGTCTCTGGCTCACCGTCAAGGCGCCGCTCGCCTTCCCGCTTGCCTTCTCCGGCGTCCGCACCGCCGCTTCCGAAATCATCGCATCCGCAACACTCGCAGCGTATATCGGGGCGGGCGGCCTGGGTATCCTCATCTATACCGGGCTCGGAGCGCTCCGTAACGACCTGCTCTGGATCGGCGGCATCTCCGTCGCCATGCTCTCGTTGATCGTCAATCGCGTGCTCGCCATGGTCGACCGACGCATCCGCGCGTACGAACGCGTCGGCTCATCCACCCGCTGATGCTACGGACGGCCCTCGTTCCCGCCCATCGAGCTCGGCGCGGCATGACCAACCGGCCACCCGCCAACGTGAGAGCCGCCGCTGATCAGCCCTTCTAATCTGGCACGTGTCATTCCTTCCGAAAGGACCATCATGAACACCACAATCACCCGTCGCAGCGCCCTAGCCCTATGTGGCACCGCAGCGCTCTCATTCTTGGGCGCCTCGTCCCTCTCCGGTTGCGGAAACTCCAAAGGCAGCGAGAACGCCATCACGGTCGGCTCGAAGGCCTTCACTGAGGGCGTCATCCTCTCCGAGCTCTACGCCCTTGCCCTGGAGGACGCGGGATTCAGCGTTAAGCGCTCGTTTGAGATCTCGGGCTCACTCATTCACACCGCCATCGAGAACGGCGACATCGATCTGTACCCCGAATACACGGGCACCGGCCTCATCTCCGTCCTCAAGATGGACCCCCTGACCGACCCCGAGGAGGTCTACGAGACCGTTAAGGGCGCCTATGCCGATCGGTTCGATCTAGTATGGCTGAGCAAGTCCGAGGCTGCCGATGGCCAGGGGCTTGTGATTCGCACCGAGGCCGCAAAGAAGTACGGGATCAAGACCATCTCCGACCTGCAGGCCCACGCCGAAGACCTGCGCTTCGCCAGCCAGGGTCAATTCGACGAGCGAGCCGACGGCCTCCCCGCCCTCGAGGCCACCTACGGCCCCTTCGACTGGAAGGCCTCCGCGATTTACGACGAGGGTTTGAAGTACGAGGTGCTTCGCAACGACGAGGCCGACGTCACCCCCGCTTACACCACTGAAGCCCAGCTCACCGACCCCACCTTCACGCTACTCGAGGATGACAAGCACGTTTGGCCGCCCTACAACGTGGCTCCCGTCGTGCGCGCCGAAGTCCTCGAGGCCAACCCCGGTATCGCCGAGGCGCTCGACCGTGTGAACGCCGCCCTCACCACCGAGGAGCTCACGCGCCTCAACGCTCGCGTTGACATCGACAAGGAGGATTACGAGGACGTCGCGAAGGACTACTACGACTCCATTTCATAGCAGTCGCGGCACTTCGATGAGGTTTTTCGTACTGATTCCGGCAGGTTCGAAGTACATTCCCTTGTCAGTGCTTCCCCAACTGGGGTTTTGTCAGGGCTTGGCGCGCCTCTACTTCGCAAAACCCAACACGAGTACGAAAAACCTCATCCAACATCAGCTCCCGACATGACAAGGCAACGTTACGAGCGGAGAAGGACGGCTCATGACCCCGGCAGTTGAATTCAAAAATGTCACCAAGCGCTTCCCCGGCGCATCGACGCCTGCGCTCGATCGCGTCTCCTTGGTGATCGATCCCGGCGAGCTCGTCTGCGTGCTCGGCACCTCCGGCGGCGGCAAAACCACGTTCATCAAGCTCATCAACCGTCTGCACGACCCCGATTCGGGAACCGTGCTGGTGAACGGCCAGGATATTTCGCAGGTCGACCCTGTCGAGCTGCGCCGGGGCATCGGCTATGTCATCCAGCAGACGGGGCTGTTTCCACACATGACCGTCGCCGAGAACATCGCCTGCGTTCCCAAGATCCTCAAGTGGGACCGCGAGCGCATCGACGCTCGCGTGGACGAGCTCCTCGAGCTCGTCCACCTCGATCCAAGCGATTTCCGTGACCGCTATCCCTCGCAGCTCTCCGGTGGCCAGCAACAGCGCGTGGGGCTCGTGCGTGCATTGGCCGCCTCGCCCGAGATCATGTTGCTCGACGAACCCTTCGGCGCCATCGATGCGATCACCCGCGCCAAACTCCAAGACGAACTCCTGCGCATCCACCGCGGCAGTGGCAAGACCTTCATCTTCGTAACGCACGACGTCACCGAGGCGCTCAAGCTGGGCACCAAGGTCCTGGTGGTCGATGCCGGCCGCGTGCAGCAATACGCCACCCCCGAAGAGCTGCTCGCACATCCCGCCACACCCTTCGTACGCGAGCTGCTCGAAACGCAGGGCTACACGCCCGAGGGCAGGAGGGCGTGATGGACCTGTTGTCATACATGGCCACGCACGCCGACGACCTGCTCGAGGCGACAGCCGAGCACCTCGTGCTGCTGGGCGCGACCATGTTCATCTCCTGTGCCATCGCCGCGCTCATCACCGTTGCCTGCCTACGGAGCCGACCGCTCGGCAATGCCGTGGTAGAAATCCTCGGCGCAGCGTATGCCATCCCCAGTCTCGCGCTGTTCGCCCTGCTCATCCCTCTGACCGGATTGGGCTTCACCAGCGCCGTCATCGTCATGGTGGTATACAACCAGTTCATGCTCGTCCGCAATGCTCTCGAGGGTATTCGTGGCGTTGACCCGGCACTTATCGAAGCTGCGCGCGGCATGGGCCTGAGCGATTCGCAAGTGCTGCTCAAAGTGCAGCTGCCCCTCGCCCTTCCTGCCATCATCGCCGGCGTACGCCTGGCTTGCATCTCCACCATCGGTATCGCCACCATCGCGGCAGCCATCAACGCCGGTGGACTCGGCATGATCCTGCTCAGCGGTCTGCGGAGCATGAACATCGACAAGATCCTCGCCGGCACGATTTGCTGCGCCGCCCTCGCACTCGCTCTCGATGGCACGCTCAGACTTATCGAAGCGCGTAGCCATCTTGTGCATCGGGACAACCCCGGGGCCGCACGGCGGTAGACGGGTACACTGTGTACACGGCCGCGACGACGCGGCGCACGATGCACCATGGAGGCAAGGCATGACGTCGAACATCGATCGCGAACAGGAGCGCCCAACGGCAACCGGGGCAACCGGGTCCGTCGAGCCGACTCGCGATCGGCGTGCCCCCAAGATCGCCGTAGGTGACACCTCGGCCGTCCAGGACCGCAAAGCCGACAGCACCTCCATGAAACAGGTGCGCACCACGTTCATCTTCCTCGCGTTCCTCGGAATCGCCTACGCCGCCTACCTCGTCTTGAGCGGCCAGCTCGACGACTTCGTCCGTGCACTCATAGGCGTCAACCCCCAGTGGATCATCGCGGGCGTCGCCTGCTTTTTGTGCTATTACGTCTTCGGTGTCCTCGCATACGCCGCCATCGTCGTGGTCGACCATGATTCTCCTGTGGGCTTTCGAGACCTCATGAGCGTCGAAGCCTCCGGCGTCTTCTTCATGCGCCTCACCCCCGGCGGTGCCGGCGTCATCCCCTCCCAAATCTATCGCCTCACCCGCGCGGGCCTTTCCCTGCCCGATGCCTCGGCGTTGCAATTCGTCCGCTTCACCCTCTATGAGGCGGGCGAGGGCATCTTCGCCGCCATCATGCTGCTGTTCTGCGGTGACTATTTCCTGACGACCTTCGCCGACGTCAAGATCCTTGGGCTCGATGTCGTGTGGATCGGGATCTTCATGTTCGGGTTCAAGTTCGTCCAAGTCGGCGGCGTCCTTCTCCTTTGCCTACTCCCCGGCCCCATCCAAAAGCTCGGCGGTCTTGGTCTCAAGCTGGGCCATGCCCTGCACATCCTCAATGACGAACGTTACGAGCGATATCTCGACTTCCTCACCACGCAGGTCACTTCCTTCTCCCAGGCGTTCCGTTCCGCCGCATCCAACTGGCACGTGCTTCCGGTCGTCGAGTTCCTCACGCTGCTCCAGCTCGGATGCATGTACGCGCTCCCCTATTTCGTACTTCGCTCATTCGGCCTCGAAGCGGACCTGCTGATCTGCCTTGCCTCGGGCTCGATGGTCGAGCTGCTGGTCAACGCCATCCCGCTACCCGGCGGCGCAGGCGGCGCCGAGGTGGGATTTACCTATCTATTTGGCGAAATGTTCGGCTGGCATCTATCTGCAGGCCTGGTCATCTGGCGCTCCGTCGAATACCTGCTCCCCGTCGTCATCGCCGCACCGTGCATGGGTATGCGCTCCACAACCGGGGAAAGCATCTACCACCGATGGGACCGCCGCCTCGAGAACACCGTCCACGTCGCCCATGGCGATTGGGGCAGCGTCAAACGCCGCGCAGGAATCGCGTATCGCCCGACCGCATCGCAGCCGGGATCGCCCGAACGCAAAGTCACACGCACGCAAACAGGCGATCTCACGGTGAAGATGTCCAAAAAGCCTCGCCCTGCCGAATCGGCGCGTCGCAACAACGGGGAGACACGATAACCCCAACCATTCCTGGGGTTCGCCGGCTTGAAAGCGCTTCAATTCTCACGCGATATACGTCAACCTTCGGTCTCTTCACGAAGCGCGAACACTTCACACGCAATTTCACCTATTGAAACGCTCCAGAATCGAATTTCCACCGTTCACGGAATACAGGGTGGACAAATCGCGTTAAAATGAATCTGCATGTCAGGTTTGCCCGTTGCGTAGTCGACAGACCGCGAGATGGGCACCAACTACGAAAGAGAGGAGAGGCATGCAGTACTCACAGGAAGTGGAGAACATGTGCCCCGTCGCCAAGGGTGCATACCACGGTCCCGCGCCCATCCCCGAGGAGGGCAAGTGGGTCCAGGCCAAGGAGATCAAGGACATCTCCGGCCTCACGCACGGTGTGGGCTGGTGCGCCCCCCAGCAGGGTGCCTGCAAGCTCACGCTGAACGTCAAGGAGGGCATCATCGAGGAGGCCCTCGTCGAGACCATCGGCTGCTCGGGCATGACCCACTCCGCAGCCATGGCTTCCGAGATCCTTCCCGGTAAGACCATCCTCGAGGCTCTCAACACCGACCTCGTCTGCGACGCCATCAACGTGGCCATGCGTGAGATCTTCCTGCAGATCGTCTACGGCCGCAGCCAGACCGCGTTCTCCGAGGGCGGCCTGCCCGTGGGCGCCTCCCTCGACGACCTCGGCAAGGGCCTTCGCTCCCAGGTCGGCACCATGTTCGGCACCAAGGCCAAGGGCGCTCGCTACCTCGAGCTCGCCCAGGGCTACGTGACCCGCATGGCCCTCAACGCCAACAACGAGATCATCGCGTTCGAGTTCATGAACCTCGGCAAGTTCACCGACGCCCTCAAGGCCGGTAAGACCCCCGAGGAGGCCATCGCCGGCGCCATGGGCCACTACGGTCAGTGGGAGAACGCCGCCAAGTACATCGACCCGCGCACGGACGAGGAGACCCACACGGTCGCCAACGTCTTCCCGGTCCACGAGTAACGAAAGGGAGGGACTATAACCATGGCTGTTACTTTCGAAGGTTACGAGCGCCGCGTTGAGAAGATCAACGCCTGCCTCGCTGAGAACGGCATCGCCTCCCTCGAGGAAGCCGAGCAGATCTGCCTCGACAAGGGCGTGAACGCCCGCGAGATCGTGCACGACACCCAGTCCATCGCGTTCCAGAACGCCGAGTGGGCTTACACCCTGGGCTGCGCGCTGGCCATCAAGAAGGGCGCCAAGAGCGCCTCTGAGGCTGCCGCCATCATCGGTGAGGGCATCCAGGCCTTCACCGTCCCGGGCTCCGTCGCCGAGGACCGCAAGGTCGGTCTGGGCCACGGCAACCTGGGCGCTATGCTCCTGTCCGACGACACCGAGTGCTTCGCGTTCCTCGCCGGTCACGAGTCCTTCGCCGCTGCTGAGGGCGCCATCAAGCTGGCCCTCAACGCCAACAAGGCCCGCAAGACGCCGCTGCGCGTCATCCTGAACGGCCTCGGCAAGGACGCCGCCCAGATCATCGCCCGCATCAACGGCTTCACCTACGTGAAGACCCAGTTCGACTACTTCACGGGCGAGCTCAAGGTCGTCGAGACCATCCCCTACTCCGATGGTCCCCGCGCCGCCGTCAACTGCTACGGCGCCGACGACGTCCGCGAGGGCGTTGCCATCATGTGGCACGAGAACGTGGATATCTCCATCACCGGTAACTCCACCAACCCCACGCGCTTCCAGCACCCCACCGCGGGCACCTACAAGAAGGAGCGCCTCGAGGCCGGCAAGAAGTACTTCTCCGTGGCCTCCGGTGGCGGCACTGGCCGTACCCTGCACCCGGACAACATGGGCGCCGGCCCTGCCTCCTACGGCATGACCGACACCATGGGCCGTATGCACTCCGACGCCCAGTTCGCCGGCTCCTCCTCCGTGCCTGCGCACGTCGACATGATGGGTCTCATCGGCATGGGCAACAATCCCATGGTCGGTGCCACCGTCGCCTGCGCCGTCGCCGTGAACGCCGCTATCAACGAGTAGCATTCACGCCGCGCACATAGACTCGGCATGATAATGGCCGTCACCTTCGGGTGGCGGCCATTTTGCTATCCACGATTCCGCATCACGAGTGGCGAGCTTTTACCAAAATCGATGTTTCACAACACTGGTGATGCGAACTGAAAAAGCCACAGGTGTAAAACGCTACAGCTCCGTGGCGCACTCCCCCGTCGCCATGGCCAAAATACCGCGAATGCCCTGCTCGACCATACTGTCGACATCGATATCCGTATAGAAGGCGATATGCTGCGTCAGGATGACGTTGGGGAACTGGCGTAGATACGCCATGTTGCGATTTGCCAGGATGTCGTGCGTGCGGCTCACATGGTAGATGCCGTCTTCCTCTGGGAAGACATCCATGGCAAGGGCACCGATCTTCTCGCTCTCGATGCCCTCGACCAGCGCATCGACATCCATGAGCTCTCCGCGGCTGACATTCACCAGCACCACGCCGTCGCGCATCTTTGCAATCGCCTCGCGGTTGATGATGCCCCGTGTGGATTCCATGAGCGGGATATGCACCGTCACAAGATCGCTCTGGGCGTACAGCTCGTCGAGTCCCACATAAGTGACATCGCCGCGAGCGGCGAGCTCCTCGCTGGGGAACGGATCGTATGCGAGAATCTTGCAGCCGAAGCCTCGCAGATAATCGATAACGGCGCGGCCGATGCGACCCGTCCCCATGACGCCCACGGTAAGGGTGCGCAGCTCGCGACCGCGCAATCCGGCTAGCGAGTAGTCATTGACCTGCTGTCGCCACATGGCGGGCTTGTAGTTGCGCAGAGCCATGAGCATGAGCATGACGGCAAACTCAGCCACGCCATAAGGCGGATAGGTCGTATTGCACACATGGATGCCAAGCTCCTTGGCCGCATCTATATCGATATGGTTGAAGCCGATGCTGCGCGTTGCAACATACCGAACCCCTCGATCATGCAACTCGCGAAGCATGTCCGCATCCAACGGGCTCTTGTTGACGATGACAACTCCCTCAGCGCCATCCAGCATGTCCAGCGTCGCGCTCGTAAGCGTGTCCGCGGACCAGGCCACCTCGCAACCGGCGGGCAGCTCGCCAACAACACGGTCGTACGCCGCGCGCTCGTCTTCGCGAAGTTCGAAAACCTTGATCTTCATATCATCCATCCCATCTTCGGGCCACCTTGCAATGCCAGCACTATACCCGATGCGCAATGGGATGAGCCCCCGCACCACAAAGGCAGCGCACGGCCCCTCAGAGCGAATCTTCGCCCATACGTTGCTCGCGCCAGCCCTCAGAGCGGATCTTCGCCCATACGTTGCTCGTTCCAGCCCTCAGAGCGGATCTTCGCCCGTACGTTGCCCGCACCAGCCACAAGGGACAATCGACCGCTCATAGATCATTTGAGAGCCTCACTGGGGCATCGGTTGTCTTATAACGATAAGACCCCTACGCTTTTGACAGAACGTGAGAAGGGACCAACATGCACGAAGAGACCGACGTCCTCGTAATCGGCGGCGGCATCGCCGGCATCGTTTCCTCTATTGAGGCGGCGCGAGCGGGCGCGAACGTCACAATCGCCTGTGCCGGCCCACTCTTCGGCGGATCGAGCTTCTATCCAGGCACCTGGGGCTTGGGGCTCATCGGCCCATCCGACGAAGAGAACGAGGCCGATCTCATCGCAACCATCGAGAATGTCGGCTGCGGCGTCGCCGACCCCGCCCTTGTTGAGACGTTCGTTCACAACATCCGCCCCGCAATCGAGTGGCTTGAACAGGAGCTCGGCGTTCCCCTCAAACGCCCCGCCAGCGCCGAAAGCGCGCGCGAGGTCGCGTTCATCCCCTGCTTCGACCACGCGAATCGCCTGTGGCGAGGCATAACGCGCGAGGCTTTCGAACGCGTCGCACGCGCCGAGATCGAACGGCTCGGCATCGAGCTCCTAGAGCGCTGCGAGCTCATGGAAATCGTTCGAGATCAACATGGCCCGATCCTCGGCGCCATCCTGTACGACAGGCGCAAGCAGGGACTCTTCCCCTTCTCCGCCAAGTCGGTCATCTTGTGTTCCGGCGGCACGGGAGGACTGTTCGAACGCAGTCTCACCTCACGAGACGTCCTCAGTTCCGCGCACGGCATCGCCCTCGACGTGGGCTGTTCACTCGTGAATATCGAATTCATGCAAATGATGCCCGGGCTCGTCTCGCCCGCCCGTGGAATCGTCTTCAACGAAAAGACCTTCCGTTATGCGGTCTTTGACGACCGTGCCGGTATATTGCCTGCCGATCGCAAAAGGCTTTACGATTTACTTGAAGAACGCTCAGGACACGGACCGTTCACGTGCCGTCTCGGTGATGAACTCGTCGACATGGCAATCGACGCCGCGGGAGCAGACGGAATCGCCGTCCACTACAACTTTCCCAAAGACGGCGCGCCGGAGTTCGTGCAGGCGTTTGCGCAATGGATGGAAGACGAGCTTGGAATCACCCCAAACGACGAGCTGCGCGTTGCGATGTACGCGCATGCGGCAAACGGCGGCATCCGTATCGACGCTCATGCCAAGACGAGCGTACCAGGACTTTTTGCATGTGGTGAAGTCACGGGCGGCATGCACGGCGCCGATCGGATCGGAGGACTCTCAAGCGCAAACGGCCTGGTTTTTGGACGGATTGCCGGCAAGGGTGCCGCGCATCACGGCACCACAGCATCGACCTGCATCAATGCAGACCGCATCCTCAAAGAGTCACTTGAGCGCATCCGGATGAACGCAGCGCCTTTAGACGACATGGACGCGAGCCTCATCACCAAAGATATGCAGGGGACCATGAGCGCACATGCCATGATTCAACGGTCCGAAGAAGGCCTTGCAACGGCACTCGACGATATTGAGCGACTGCAGCGCGAAGCACGATATCACGGAGATTGCCGTGGCTGCGTGATTCCCACAGATGCCGCACTCGCGCGTGGGATACGCGTCTCCTCGCAGCTCAAGCTCGCCCAGGCGATGCTGCAGGCAATGAGAAGCCGTACCGAGAGCCTCGGATCGCATTATCGCGCCGATTGAGTGCCGCCGAAACCATACGTGTACGTTTTGGGGAAGGTTTTGACTCTCCATCGCCTGTAAATGCGCTTCCCTTCAAAAATTACCTGGGGAAACGTCGGCCGTCGTGATGGGCTAAAGCAAATTGAACGGAAAACCTTCCCCAAAATGTACACTTGTTGTCGCGATCTTACTCCTTAGGCGCGGCAGCAAGGGCGACATCATATCGAGTCTGGCCATACATGCATCAGAACGTACATGCATGAGTGCAAAAGGGACCGAAGCCAGGACTCGCTACAGATAGCAAAACAGCCTCTTTCGAGGCTGCACAATTCAATGGGTGGGCGATCAGGGATTCGAACCCTGGACCTTGGGATTAAGAGTCCCCTGGCCTAACCTCACCGACAGACCGTCTACCTCGCGTTTCTCAAGGATTTGGCTCTTGAAAAATCGTCACATGTCGGCAAGCTGTAGACTCGACAGCATCTGGGCACGTCGAAGACGGGCGGAAATAGGAAAGTACAACTGAATGGCACCCGACATGGGCTCACATGGAGCACCGTGAACGACGTTGGTTCACGGTGGGCTCTCATGGGGCAGTCCAAGAGGGGGCGGTTGCGTTAATAGTCTGAATGGGAGGAAGGGTCCTCCCCTCCTCATGTCGGATGCAGGAGGAGCAACGGGGTCAACGAAAGGAAGCAGAATGATTAACGCAACCGCCCCCAGCGACCTTTGCTACAAGGCCGCAGCCGATGCGACCGTCGCTGTGTCGCAGACTTGCCGCGCGATCAAGCGCGAGCACGAGCGCGCGATGGCCGGTGAGGTCTCCGTCGAGTACGTCCTCTTCGTCTCGCTGATAGCCGTCGCCCTCATCGGCGGGCTCACCCTCCTCGGCAAGGCACTGGATGGCAAGCTCCAGAAGATCACGGACGTCATCTCCACCGCTGACAGCATCCGTCCCTCCGCTTAATCAAATGACCGGCCTCACAGCCGGCATCCTCCCGGGTGCGGCCTTCTGGATCCTGACCCACCTCTGGTGCCACCGACGCTACCTCGCCATGGAGGCAGGCGACCTGGAGGAGCTCGGCGGCGAACCGCCGTCCGCGGGGCTCTCCGCCGCCTTGGAGAAGGGCATCGAGCTCCAAACGGTCAGCCCGCGTGCGGCGCGACTCGCGCGCGATCGCGGCGTCCTCTCGGAGTGTGTCGCCCAGAAGGCCCTCTCGGGCTCGTATAGGAGGAGATACGACAGGACCCTTGCGGCTGAATTGCCATGGCTCCCCGTCTATCTCGGGATGTCGACCATCGGAGCACTCGTATCACCGGCGTCCTCATTGCTGCTGTCCGCGATCACGTCGGCGGCGCAGTGTGATTCTCGGTTCAGGGTCATACCGACGGTGCTCGCGATCGCCCTGGTCCCGATGGGGCTGGCGGCCCTGCCGCCCGCGACAGAGCCGCAGGCCGGAGTAAAGGTCGTCGCAGCTGCCGGGACGTTCGCGATAGCCGCTCTGACAGGGGTTATCGCGAAAAGAAAAGGCGCAAGGTTCGGAGCGGGCGATTTGTTCCTGATCACCTGGCCGGTATCAGCACTTGCGGGGGACACGGCGCTCGCCATCTTCCTCGCATCCCTGACCGCCGAATTGGCGATCAGGGCCTATTGGGGAAGATGCACGGCGGCAGCTGCCGACATACCTCTCGCCGTCTATATGTGCGCACCCACGGCCATCGCATTTATCGCCTACTTGTTCACATGAGGAGGAGTGCGCTATGAACCCGGTCGGAAAACGCCCGACGCGATGCCTCGATGCCCAGGCGGCAGTCGAGTTCGTTCTCGTGCTTCCAATCCTGCTGATGCTCATGGCGTTCGCCGTGGATATCGCGAACCTATGGAACTCGAGATCCCAGATCGAGTCTGTCACGGCGGAGGGCGCCCGCATGCTCTCGGCAGACCCCACGATGACGGATGTCGAACTTGCAGACGAACTCGCCGCATCAAGCGGCCTCGGAGACTCGATAAGGGTGAGCGTCTCCCGGAGAAACCTCCCAGATAAATCAGTCACGCTAAAGTCCGCCGGAAAGACGGCTGAGGCGAAATACACCAGGCAAAGTGCAACGGTCACCGTATCCGCAGACGTGCCCACTCTCATGCCGCTTGCCGACATGGGAGTAGATGCCGCGGCATCGGGGGCCGTGAGGATAACGTCGACCTCCTCGACCATACTGTCGACGCTCGGGAGGAAATGATGAGATCAACGCTGAAGGCACAGGCGGCAATCGAGTTCACCCTCACCCTCACGGTTTTCCTGACACTCGTGTCCTCACTCGCTTTCTTCGGGTACGCGGCGTTCGAGAGAGCGCAGCTGAACCACTCTCTCGGCACCCTCGGAACAGAGCTGCCGGCGAACTGGGCCCAAACGCCCGCCAAGGAACTGGCACGTCAGCTCGTGCTGGATGGATCGGACCTGAACCCGGATGCGCTCAAAGTGGAGTCCGCGAGCGTGACGGTGGACGAGAACGTCGACGTCAAGGACCACGATCCCATCGCCACATCGCTCGGAGGACAGGTCGGCAGGACCGAAAAGCACCGAGTGAAGGTGAGCGCCGTCATCTCCTACGACTATGAGGACGCTTTTCTTCTGAGTGGAGGCGGGACGACCAAGGCGACCGTCTCGCGAAGCTATATCGCATACACGGACTACAGGGTGAGCTGATGAAGATGACGAACAGGTGCAATGCCCGATCAGAATGCCTCGAGGCGCAGATCGCGGTGCTCTTCGCCGTCGGTCTCACGATCCTCATCACTCTCGTCGGACTCGGTGTCGACGTCGGCCGGGCCCTCAGCGTCAAGACCGAGCAGGGAAACGAGCTCGAGACCATCGGCGAGGCCTGTATGAGCCAGGCGAACTCGGTGAAATTCGCGCAGAACCCGGGCGAAGAGGCGCGTGGGCAAGTCGTCGAGCTTCTGACCGAAGGAGCCTACACGGGCAGGGCAGTCGTCTGGTACGCAGAGGCGCCCGCCTCGGAAACGGGCAGGAAGGACAGATACGGCGGCACGCTCGTGACTCTGAACGAGGAGACCCCCACGACGCTGCTCGGCGTCGCCGGGGTCGATTCACTGAAGCCGGCATCGAGCAGATGTTGGGTGACCCACGCTTATTCCTCCGCAGCGGTCTGGAGACCGCCGACCGATGGAGCCGGATGGGTCGAAGTCACGCTGGAGAACGGCAGGGTGACTTCACGAAGGTCGGCATCAGCACCCTTCGAAGCTGCACCCGACGAGCTCAAGCAGGCGGTTCGCTCCGCAATGTAAACAAACACGGAAAGGGATGAAATGAACGACAAGCAAGACATCGAGAGTCTCGAAGAAGCCATGCTCGCCGCCGGAGAGGCGGGGGACTACGCAGAGGCGGAGCGACTCAAGAAGAAGATCAACCGCCTCAAGGAGCGTCAGGCGAAGAATCCGACGCCTGCCCCGGGCGCAAGCACCAGGCAGTCCGAGGGCGCAGCCCGCGCTCGAAGGGCCGTCGCGCGGGACGCCGCGGCGGAGGCGGCCAAGAAGAGGCTCACGACCGTGGCGGGCGCCTGCATCGCAGTCGCAATCGCCTCCGTCGCGGTGTCGGCCTGGATGTTCGCAAAGTCATCGGACGCACTGAACCGCGTCGAGGGAAACCTGGTCAAGGCCGTCGTTGCGACGCGCGACATTCCCGCGGGCACGATTCTCTCCGATGCCGATCTGGAGATCGGCAGCGTTCCGCGCGACTTCTCCCCTACCGACGCGGCCGACAAACTTGAGGACCTGGTAGGCAAGAAGACCATCACAGACCAGACCAAGGGCATGGCCGTCCCCGCAAGTTCCGTCGCGGGGTCCCACGATCCCGCCTCACTGCCCGCCGCCATCACCGAGGGCTATGTCGGAATGATGATCTCCCTCGAGCCCGCCAACGCCCTCTCCCCGCTCTCGTCTGTGGGCGACAAGGTCGACGTGCTCGGCGGCGCCTCTGACGGGGTTGTCGCCTCAACTGCGCTGCTCGCCGAGAACGTCCGAATCATCGCCCTCGACTCGAACCTCTCAGAGGGACCTTCCGAGGGATACCAGTACGTGACCGTCGAGGTCACGAGGGATCAGGCCCTGGCCATCGCATCCTCTCAGAGCGTCCGCCTCGTCGCCCGACCGCTTGAGACGGAGGCCGCAAATGCTGAGTGAGCAAGAGCTCGCCATTGAGCGCAGGGTCCTCAAGCTGGTGCGTGACGAGCTCGCGCAGCAGGCGCTCTACGAGGAGGCCCAGGGAGACAGGACCCAGACGGCTCGCGACATGGCGCAGGACTATCTCCAAGAGGACGAGGACGGCCAGTACCTCAACTACACCGATGCGGCCAAGGTCCTCGAAGCCGTGATCGACGACCTCTTCCTCCTCGGGCCGCTGGAGGAGCTCCTGTGGGATGAGGATGTCTCAGAGATCGACATCAACGCCCCCGACAACGTGCGAGTCGAGGTCGGCGGCGTCATGCATGGCACGAGGATCAGGTTCGAGGATGACGACCACGTCAAGGCGGTCATCGACCGCATAGTGGGCGCGACGGGCAACCGGTGCGACGAGGGAAAGACGATGTGCAACTGCGTGCTCGTGCGCCCCGGCGCGCCCTTCGACGGATCGCGCGTCAATGCGACGTGCATGCCGACCGCGGTGGACCACCACGAGCTGTGCATCCGTAAGTTCAAGCAGAGCAAGGCGACGCTGCAGGACCTGATGGAGTCGGGGATGTTCGACCAGAGGATTCTCGAGATCCTCGAGGCGATTCTCGTCGGACGCATGAACTTCCTCATCGTGGGCGGCACGGGAACCGGCAAGACGACGCTTCTCAACGCCCTGTGCCGACTGATTCCTCGCGACCAGCGCGTTGGCATTCTCGAGGACACCCCGGAGATCCGCTTCGAGCACCCCGATGTCTTCCGAAACCAGGCGCGCCCCGCGAACGCGGAGGGCGAGGGCGAGGTCACCATACGCGACCTCGTCATCAACTCCCTCAGAAAACGACCGGACCGCATCATCGTCGGAGAGTGCCGAGGTCCCGAGGCCTTCGACATGCTCCGCGCGATCTCGTCCGGACACCTCGGATCCATCACGACCATCCACGCCAACGACGCCCGCGGCGCCATGCCGGCGCTCCTCAACATGGTCCAGCAGGCCGGCATGGGCATGGAGGCCAAGGACATCCTCGACTACGTCTCGCGATGCTTCGACTTCGTCGTCGCAATCGAGCGCGGAACCGACGGTCAGCGCCGCATCACCGAGATCGCCGAGATTCAGGGGATGGAGGGAGATAAGGTGCGCATGGGCACGATAGTCAAATTCGAGCAGGATTGGACTGACGGACTCCAGATCGAGGGAACCTGGGTGCCAACGGGTGAGCGAATCTCCCCGGAGCACATCTCCCGCATGCGCAAGTGCGGCGTCACCGACGAGGACTGGTGGTACATGTGATCGCATCATACGCCGCCATCGCCGTCCTGACGCTACTCGGGCTCGCCCTGTTGCTGGCCGCGCGAGCGGACAGGATCCAATCGGGGAACAAGACGGGAAACCGAGGAGAGGCCGCGGGCAGGATCAGAGCGGCACTCGACCGAATGGCGACTCAGATCGGCCCATCGGTCTCCGCGTCAGAGCTCGGAGCCATCTGGATCGGATGCGCCCTTCTCCCCGGCCTCATCGGCCTGGTTGCGGGACTGGGGGCGGCCTCCCTGATGTTGAGCGCCATCGGTGCGCTGTCGGTCCCCGCATACGCCTCGACCCGGAAGCGTCGCCGCCGTCGGCAGTTCGAGGACCAGCTCGGCGAGGTGATGCCGCTGATCGCGAGCAATATGCGCGCGGGCGCTTCAGTGGCGGCGGCGATCACCCCCGTCGCCGAGGCGATGGAGGAGCCGGTTCGCGGCGAGTTCGCCCGCCTGGCAGCCGATGTGAAGTCCGGAACCCCGTTGGCCGAGGCGCTCGACACCATGGCCGAGCGAAACACATCCAAGGACCTGAGGCTGTTCGCCATCGCCGTGCGCGTTTCGCAACAGCGCGGAGGGTCGCTCGCGGACATCACCGAGCGCGTGGGCGAGACCGTCAGGGCAAGGACCGAGATGCGCAGGTTCATCAGGGCGAAGACCTCGCTGAATCGCTTCGAGGCGTACTTCCTCTCGGGCATGCCCATCTTCATCCTCCTAATCCTGCTGATGATGTCCGAAACCCACAGGGCCTTCTACGCCACCCCGATGGGATGGGCGGTCCTCGCAGTCTGCCTCGTCCTCGACGCGCTGGGCCTGTCCATCATGTTCAAGATGGGCGAGCTCGAGACCGACTAGATTGGAACATCGATGAACGAAACGATAAGCGCTCTCGACCTCGTGCGGACGATCGCCATCTCATTCGCGATCTCTGCCGCGATCGGAGGCCTGCTGACGATCCTGCTGAGGCGTACCTTCGGGGTGAAGCCCGAGGAAGCCGTCCGTGCCGAGAAGAACGCGGGGAGAGACGGCATGGGAGCGGTCGCCCGTTTCATCGACCGCGTCATGCCCGCCTCGGAGGACCAGATGGGCGCCGCGCGCGAATCCCTGGCACGAGCTGGCCTCGATATGACGCCTGCAACGCTGTGGACCATGCGCGCGTGCTGCGCCGCCGCGGGACTCGCGCTCGGCACCGTCCTGATACCGCTTCTCGGAGGAGTCCGCGGCATCGGCGCCGCGGCACTCGCGACCATCGCGGCCGGCATGCTGCCGCAGCTCTGGATCATCTCCAAAAGGTCGACCTGGCGCGAGGCCATTGAGGCGCAGCTGCCCGACGCCCTGGACCTCATGACGATCGCGATGTCGGCTGGATCGAGCTTCGACAACGCGATCCGATGCGTCGCCGATCAAATGGAGGGGCCCCTCGCAGAGGCCTTCGGCAAGATCGGAGAGGAGGCGAAGTACTCATCGCGGTCGGACGCCCTCGTCAGATTCGCCGACCGCGCCAAAGTTCCCGCAGTCACCGTCTTCGCCGCATCGATAACGCAGGCGGAGAAATCGGGCGGATCCCTCGTCGACGTCCTGCGCTCCCAATCCGAGACGGTCCGCACCCAGCGTCGCCTCAAGGTGGAGGAGAAGGCGGGCGCGCTCTCGGCGAAGATGATCATACCGATGATCGTCTTCATCCTCCCCTGCTTCATCCTCGTCCTCATCACGCCGATGATCCTCAAGATCGTGGAGACGCTGGGATGAGGGAGAGATTCGACATGTCCGATCGCATCGGGGTGATGCGAAGAGGCCCCGAGAGGCACGGCGAGGTCTTTCTGGTCGAGGCGCGGACCATCCGCCAAAGGGCCCTCGGCCTCATGGGACGCGAGCTGCAGCGCCTCCCGCGGGACGCGGGGGTCCTCTTCTCGAGATGCACCTGCATCCACACGTTCGGCATGAGGGGGCCGATCTCACTGACTTGGATACGCGAGGAGGTCGGATGGCCCGGTCGAACGATCGAGGAGGTGTCGATAGACGCCTCAGTGCCCCCGAACAGAATCGTCTGGGGGCCGAGGGGCGCGACGGGTGTCATCGAGGCGCATGAATGCCCGGTAGATATCGAGTTGAAGCGGCCGCCGTCTCTCGAAATCTGGGGCAGAAACGAAGAGAGCGAGGGAGAGATATGTATGTAGGCAACAAGAGGCGTAGGAGCGCCATCCGCCTGTTGGCGCTCCTGCTGGCCGTCATCGTCTGCGCATTCCCCCAAGACGCTAGCGCGGCAGGCTGGATCACCTTCAAGGATGACTGGAACGGAAAGCTCCAGCAGCTGAGTGACTACATGGTGGCTGACTCGAGAAACCAGGACGGCTCGCTGACCGTGACGGTGAGGACGAGGTTCTACCATCACGGCACGCTCGGGAAAATCAAGTGGGCGACCGATAAGATCATCTACGTCGACGGCACGGAGACCGCGAAGATCTACTCGGATCGCAATGCGTCGGCGGGCCCGGGTGGACACCTCGCACAGCAGGTAAGCTTCAGGGTCCGTGGGGGCGGGTCGCACAGGATCACGTCAGTCGAGGTTCCGTTCAACCGCCCCGATACTCAAGCAGGATGGGACTTCACCATAACGCTCCCATATCTCGTCGTCTTCAAATCGGGCTACGGGAACAACGAGGTGCTGAAAAGACAGGAAGTAATGCCTGGAGGGTCCGCAATCGCACCGCAAGTGAACCGCGAGGGATACAACTTCACGGGGTGGGACAAAAACTTCAGCAACGTCCACTCGGACCTCACGGTTACCGCGCAATGGAAAAAGAAGATGTGCAGAGTGAGGTTCCTCACGGGGTACGGAAACGACGACGTGATCAAGACGCAGATGGTGGAGTGGGGAGGAGACGCGACGGCGCCGCCCGACCCGCGGAGGAAAGGGTGGCGTTTCACAGGCTGGGACAGGGGTTACACCAACGTGAAGTCCGACATAGACGTAAGGGCGCGATGGGCCCCAGATGGCCGTATCAGGTATCACGCCGATGGAGAGCTCCGATACACGCAAAGTGGCCTGACGCCCGGGACTGCGGTGCAGACGCCCACGGCCGCGATCGACGCGTGCAGAAGGGCGGCCTGCACCCCCGGGTGGACCGGCTGGTTCTCCGACTCCGCATGCACCGTGCCATGGAACGGCGGCAACGTGCCCGCCGGGACTCTCGACCTCTACAGCTACAACGAGCTCACGGTCAGTTTCGCCCCGACGACGGACTGCGCGCCGACCACGGGAACCTTCGTCACCGCGCCCGACGGACCGGGGATCGACTACCCACTCATACCGTCGCCGCGCACCGTCAGATATGGACGCGGACTCTCCCTCTCCCTCCCCAACGGATGCTTGAGGGACGACGGGGATTCGATATACGTCACATATAGGCCGCAGGGCTACTTCCCGTCCGCATCGGGGGGGACGCCCTCGCTGTCACTGAACCCCAAGCAGGACACGACCGTCTTCATCAGATGGGTCGAGACCATCGCCGAGGGCGTCGAGACGACCCTGTGACGCGGTGCCCGATGGTCACACGTGGCCCGCCATGGGCACAGATGGGCACACATGGGCACCTATGGGCACCTAAACGAAGAGGCGGGTTGCGACAATCGAATCGAAAGGACTCCAACCGCCTGCCGGCGGGACGTTGAAGCATGGAGCGAACATGGCACAAGACACCGAAGAGGCGCTGAGGGTGATCCTGATGATCGGCAACGCTGTCATCCCCGCGTCGCGCGACATCATCAGGCTGCTGGCCCGAGTCTCCGCGACAGTGGGCCGAACAGGCTGGAGGGGCGGCAAGCTCGTCGCGGGCGCGGCAATGGACCGGATCGACGGCATGGGGACGAAGGGCATGGTCCGGAACACTGCCAAGATGAAGGGTGCCGTACAGACCATCGACGTGACCGACCGCCTCGACCGGGCGGACCTGCACGAGATGGCCGTCCTCTGCCGCAAGCTCGGAGTCGCCTTCTCCGTATCCGACATCGTCTCAGACGGCAAGGCGGAGCACACGCTCATCCAGTTCGCCGCCCAGGACGCCTCCACGATCCAGGCCGTGCTTCAAGTCGCCCTCGATTACCGGATCGTGAGCGAGGCCGACCTCGACGAGGCCTGCTCGACGCCTACCCTCTCGGACGCGCCCCTGGTGCACGGCGGAAGGACGTGGGTGAGCGACGGGCAGGCCCTGCGAACGGAGTTCCGCGATGCGGCCGGTCAGCCCATGACGGCGATCGCCCGACCCGACGGATCTTGGGAGATAGCTGACGCCACGGGCAAGACGGCGCTCCACGCGGGCGCCGAGCTCAAGGGCGCCGCCGACCCCGGCCTGGGGGCGGACCTGGGCGGAGCCCTCACCGCGGTCGGCTCGCGAATCGGCGCCATGGCCGACCCTGCGATCGCCCGGGCGAACGCCAAGTTCGCGACAAGCCCCCAGCGGATGAAATCCTTGAGCGCCGCAGATGTGGCCAGGTCGGCAAAGAGGTCCGTGGAGCGAAAGCAGTCCGCGGGAACGCGCGCGATCACACCGAAGCCGGGAATCCCCCAGCCGAAGACCCCGCACCATCCGGGAAAGAGGTAGACATGGCGGACAGCGAACGGCGCGCACCGCGCGTCTCGATCGGTCGCATCGCGATCGTGCTCGCGATGGCGGCGGCAGGGTACTGGATCGGGAACATCGGCTACAGGTACTGCATCGCGGCGTTCTCATCCCTTTCACTCAACGACAGTTCCGCAGCGCCCGACCTGCTAACATTCATCTCGCAGACCGTCAGCTTGTATCCCCCGCTCGGCCTGTCGCCGGACAAATGGCCGACCGTGAGCGGAATCGCCGGAGCGCTCGGGATCCTCATCGCGTCCCAGATCATGAAGGCGGAGAGGGACCAGTCGGACATCGACATGTCGGAGGTTCACGGCAGCCAGGAGCTCGCCGATGTGAGAGATCGCAAGATATTCGAGCACGACAAGGCGACCGAGGAGTGGCCGTGCCCCGAATGGTGCGAGCGAGTCGAAGACGACAACCTGATTCTGACGAAATACACCAAGGTCGCAGCATCGAAAAACCCCGATTACACCATCGAGCGGGAGTGCCCGAACAGGCACATCTTCATCATGGGAACATCGGGCAGGGGCAAGTCGTACTCGCTAGTCGGACCGAACATCATGCAGCTGAACGGCTCCCTGGTGATCTCCGACCCGAAGGGCGAGCTGTTCCGGCTGTACGCGGCTTTCCTCGAGGCGCACGGATACAAGGTCGAGCTACTCGGCCTTCGCGACGAGGATACGATCAGGGCGTCCAGCAGGTACAACCCCCTCTCCTAC
>ERZ832522.531-NODE-531-length-56827-cov-8.399669_pt1 | contig 56827 bp, 36 predicted proteins | sample MGYA00519951_ERZ832522 | MGnify/ENA primary metagenome ERZ832522 (study PRJEB31850, sample SAMEA3708728) | human gut metagenome | biome: human gut; feature: human-associated habitat; material: faeces | place: China | collected 2014 ... | reverse complement strand
AGGTTTGGAGAGGGGGGAGGGGAACCTTTCTCCTGAAAGGTTCCCCTCCCCCCTCTCCAACTTAAACTTTATTTCCCAGGGCTGGCGATCTTTTTCTTGCCGGCGGACTGGTAGCGCTTGAGCGCGTTCAGCTCGGCTTTGCGCAGACGGATGGAGTGGGGGGTCACTTCGACCAGCTCGTCTTCACGGACGAAATGCAGGGCGTGCTCCAGCGTCATGGGGCGGACGGGCGTCAGGACAACGGCTTCGTCCTTGCCGGATGCGCGCATGTTGGTGAGCTTCTTTTCCTTGGTGGGGTTCACGTCGATGTCGTTGTCGCGGTTGTGCTCGCCGACGATCATGCCTTCGTAGACGGGATCGCCCGGCACCACGAAAAGCTGGCCGCGCGGCTCAAGGTTGAAGAGGGCGTAGGCGACGGCATTCCCGGCGCGGTCGGACACGATGGAGCCCGTGAAACGGCTCGGGAAATCGCCGCGATGGGGCTCGTAGCCCTCGAGCAGGGAGTTCATGATGCCCGTGCCCTTGGTGTCGGTGAGGAACTCGTCGCGGTAGCCGATGAGCCCGCGGGACGGAACCGAGAATTCCAGACGGACGCGGCCCGTGCCGTTGTTCACGCAGTTGACCATGCGGCCCTTGCGCTGCGCGATCTTGTCGGTCACGACGCCCATGAAGTTTTCGTCGCAATCGACGTAAAGCTGCTCAATGGGCTCAAGGAGCTGCCCGTTCTCGTCCCGCTTGAAGATGACTTCGGGGCGGCCCACGCAGAGTTCAAAGTCTTCGCGGCGCATGGTTTCGATGAGGATGGCCATCTGGAACTCGCCGCGGCCCTTGACGATGAAGCTGTCCTTCTCGTCGGGCTCCTCAATCTTGATGGCCACGTTGATGAGGGCTTCCTTGAGCAGGCGGTCGCGGATCTTGCGGGACTGGACGTTCTTGCCTTCGCGCCCGGCGAGAGGCGAGGTATTGATGGTAAAGCGCATGGCTACGGTGGGCTCGTCAACACGGAGGCGCGGGAGCACGCGGATGTTTTCCTTGGTGCAGATGGTGTCGCCGATGGCCACGTCGTCCATGCCCGCGATGATGACGATGTCGCCGGGCATGGCTTCCGTGATGTCGACGAGGCGCAGGCCCTCGTAGGCTTGCAGGCGGGTCACGCGCAGGGGCACGGGGACGCCCGCTTCATTGACGCAGACCATCGCCTCGTTGGAGCGCACCGTGCCGTGCAGGCTGCGGCCCACGGCGAGGCGGCCGAGGTATTCGGAGTAGTCGAGGTCCGAAACCAGCATCTGGAAAGGTTCCTCGGGATCGTAGGACGGGCCGGGGACCACTTCAAGGATGGTTTCGAAGAGGGGGGAGAGGTCCACGCGGGGGGCGTCCAGTTCGCGCATGGCCACGGCGTCGCGGCCGATGGCGTAGAGCACCGGGAATTCAAGCTGTTCTTCCGTGGCGTCGAGATCGATGAACAGGTCGTAGACTTCGTTCAGCACTTCCTGCGCGCGGGCGTCCTTGCGGTCGATCTTGTTGACGACCACGATGATCTTGAGGCCGCGTTCCAGCGCCTTGCGGAGCACGAAACGGGTCTGGGGCAGGGGGCCTTCCGCTGCGTCGACCAGCAGGATGGCGCCGTCGGCCATGGACAGGGCGCGCTCGACCTCACCGCCGAAGTCGGCGTGGCCGGGGGTGTCGATGATGTTGATTTTCACGCCGTTCCAGCTCACGGCACAGTTCTTGGCGGAGATGGTGATGCCGCGTTCCCGTTCCAGATCCATGCTGTCCATGACACGGTCATCGACCTGCTGGTCGCTTCGGAAAATCCCGCTCTGGCGGAAGAGTGCGTCCACGAGCGTGGTCTTGCCGTGGTCAACGTGAGCAATGATGGCGATATTACGAAGCTTTTCGTTACGAACGAGATCTTTCAAGAAAGTATCCTCATGGAGATTGGCCGGACGAGACCGGAAGGGCAGGCCGGAAAAAGGGGCGCGTCAACAATGACGGAATCGGTATCTGTACACCGTTTCGCCTTGTTACGCAAGCGGCTGTAAAAACGCATTCCCAAATGGAAAGGGAGGCGGGGTGTTCCCCATGCACCCGGAGCCCGGAAAACGTCCCGCATACGGAAGGCGTTTCCGGTGGAAAACGTCCCGCCTGTACGCCGGGGCCGAAACGCGGTAGAGGGGAAGCATACGGCATCGGACCGTATGGGAGGATGACATGAACGTGGAAATCGAGCGAAAATTTCTTGTCAAAAGCGAGGCATGGCGCGGGCTCGCCGAAGGCGTGCGGTTCCGGCAGGGCTATTTGCAGACGCACCCGTGCACGGTCCGCGTGCGTACGGAAGGCGAACGCGGCGTTTTGACCATCAAAGGGCAGACACGGGGCTTTTCCCGTGAGGAGTTCGAGTACGAGATCCCGCGCGGGGACGCCGACAGGATGCTCGACACGCTGGCGCTGCCATCCCTCATCGACAAGATCCGCTATAAAATCCCCTATCAGGGCTTTGTCTGGGAAGTCGACGAGTTCCTCGGGGACAACGCGGGGCTTGTCGTCGCTGAAATCGAACTTTCCGACGAGGGGCAAGCCTTTGAGCGGCCCGGCTGGATTGGGGAAGAGGTGACGGGCGACCGCCGGTATGCCAATTCCGCGCTGGCGAGCAGCCCGTTTTGCATGTGGTAGGCGGATTCCCCGGCACCATGCGGAAGCTTTAGGGGAGGGGCTTTTCCGGGGAAAAGCTTTTCCTTTTGTTCCCCAAAACCGTCGGACGGATCGGGTCCGTCCCCTTTCCCAAAAGCTTTCGCGTTGGTGGAATCCCAGGGCGCGGCGTTTCCTGAACCGGGCTATTTGCCCTCTTCGTCCTCCAGATCGAACTGCTTGATCTTGCGGAACAGGGTGCGGCGGTCGATGCCGAGGATATCCGCCGTTTCCGCCCGCTTCCAGTCGTTGCGGCGGAGCGTTTCGAGCAGGTATTCCCGCTCGAAGCGGTCCAGCGCCGAGGCCAGCGGTTCCTGCGGCAGGGCCTGGCGGTGTTCGGCCTCGCCGGTGCCTGTCTGCCCCCCTGCGGGAAGCTGTCCCGAGCCGACCTGCAATGTGCCGAGCTGGACCTTGCCGAGCGTCAGATAACGGTACAGCGTATTGTGCAGCTCGCGGATGTTGCCCGGCCAGTCGTACTGCATGAACGCCTGCATGACCTCGCCGTTGAGGGCGGGGAGATCCCCGACGCGGGGATAGGCATTGAGGAAGTACTCGATGAGCAGAGGGATGTCCTCCTTGCGCTGGCGCAGGGGGGGCAGGTGGATCGGGATGACGTGGATGCGGTAGAAGAAGTCCTCGCGCATCTGCCCCGAGGCGACCCGTTCGGCCAGATTGCGGTTGGTGGCGGCGATGATGCGGAAGTTGGGCTTGTGCAGGTCGGATCCGCCGACCGGGGTGAAGCCCTGCCCCTCGATGGCGCGGAGGAGCTTGGTCTGGGCGGAAAGGCTCAATTCCCCGAGTTCGTCGAGGAAAAGGGTTCCGCCGTCGGCCCGGTCGAGGCAGCCCTTGCGGTCGGCCAGCGCGCCCGTAAACGCGCCTTTCTTGTAGCCGAAGAATTCGCTTTCAAAGAGGTTTTCGGGGATGGCCCCGCAGTTCACCGCGATGAACGGCTTGTCGCAGCGGGCGCTGCATTCGTGCACGGCACGGGCGGCCAGCTCCTTGCCCGTCCCGGATTCTCCGAACACGACCACGCAGTCCTCCGTGGCCCCTGCGCGGGCGATGAGCTCAAACACCTCGCGCATGGGCGGCGAATCCCCGACGATGTTGTTGAAGCAGCGGGCCTTGAGGCGCTCGCGGAGCTCTTCGTTTTCCCTGCGGATGCCGAGCTCGTTCTTTTGCTTTTCCGTAATGTCGTTGACGAGCCCTTCAATGGTGATGAGCGTGCCCGAGGCGTCGAACGCGCCCGAGGACTGCTCCCACACCCATTTTTCCTCGCCCCACGCCGTGATGATGCGGTAGACGAGTTCCCAGCGTCGGTGCTCCTTGAGGGCCGTTGCGATGGCGCTGCGGATGGTTTCGCGGTCCTCTTCGTGGGCGATGTCCAGGAGGCCGAGGCGTTCCTCGCCCATGAACCTGTCCGGCGCGTACCCCGTCAGGCCAAGGACGCCGTCGCTGACGAAGCTGACCGCGCGGCGGGCGTCGGGGATGCCTCCGATGACGGTTTCCCGGTAGGCGAGGCCGGGCAGGTTGTCGAGCAGGGCCAGCAGCTGGCGGCGGTGCTCGTCCAGCTCCTTGCCGATTTCGGCGTTGTGGCGTTTGAGCTGCTCGCGCATCTGCTTGTTCATGATGTGCGTACGCACGCGTGCCAGCACCTCGGCGTCATGGAACGGCTTGGTGATGTAGTCGACGCCGCCGACCTCGAACCCCCGCGTTTTCTGGCTGGGATCGTCCACGTAGGAAATGAAGACCACGGGGATGTCGCACAGCCGGGGATCCCGTTTGATATGCTCGCAGACGGCATAGCCGTCCATATCCGGCATCATGACGTCGAGCAGTACCAGATCAGGGATCTGTTTGCCCATGTATTCCAGTGCTTTTGTCCCGCTTTTGGCGACGCCGAGCCGGTATTCCCGGTTCAGCTTGCTGACGAGTATCCGCAGGTTGGTGGGATCATCGTCCACGACGAGGACAAGGGGCTTTTCGTATTCCGTTTCCATAAGCAGAGGCTCCATCACAGCGTATCCGGGGGAAGCAGCGCCAGCGCTTCGTCATAATCGTAGAAATCGATCGCCTGCTGTAGTTTTTCCATCAGAGCAGATGGAAGGAAAGCCGTCAACGGCATGAGCGCCTCCGCGATCCGCTCGGGATCGGCAAGGGCCAGCATCTCCTTAAAATGTTGCAGCTGCGCTTTTTGATCTTCATTCAGCGTTCCGGCCTGTACGGGCTGGGGCGGGGCTTCCTGCGGCTGCGGCGTTTCAGGGAGGGCTTCCAGTACGGATGTCTGCACGGTGGCGAAGGCCTCCTCCAGCGCGCCGAGCAGCGGGGAGAAGGTCTGCGCCAGCGCCGCCGTTTCGACGGCGGCGTTCCCCGATTGCCTGACGAACTGCTTGAGCGCGAGCTCCAGAGCATGGGCGTCCTGCTGCACGGCGATGGCCCCCACGTTGGCGGATGCGCCTTTCAGGTTGTGGGCCTCGCGGATGAGCCATTCCCACGCCGGGCGGCACAGTGCCTGTTCGGGCATGGCGGGATCGAGGTACAGCCCCTTGCGCAGGGCGGGCAGGGCTTCGGAGGTGTTGCGCACATAGCCCCGCAGGATTTTCTGGTACGTCTCCGGCGAAACGTTGAGGCGTTCGATGGCTCCGGCGTCGAGGCAAGGGGGCAGGGCCGTGTTGTTGAGTACGATGGGGGCGGAAAGTGCCGCGGATTCCGATCTGTGCGTGGCCTGTTCGGGCTTGCGCGGCAGGATTTTGTTCGGGAGCAGCGCCCGCAGCGTGCCGAACAGGGCTGCGCGGCTGAGGGGCTTCGAAAGGTACCGGGCGATCCCGGCGGAAAGCGCCCGCATTTTGTCCTCGTGCATGGCGTGGGCCGTGATCGCGACGATGGGCAGCCCTTCGAGTTCGGGCATGGTGCGGATGATCCGGGTGGCCTCGTAGCCGTCCATGACCGGCATCTGGACGTCCATCAGGACGAGATCGAAGCGTTCGCCCCGCTGCGCGCCGACCCTGAGCGCGTCGAGGGCCTGTTTGCCGTTGCTGACGATGGTGAGCTGGACGCCCGTGTCCTCAAAGAGCGCTTCCATGATTTCCTGGTTGGTGGGGTTGTCTTCCGCCACCAGGATGCGGACGTCATGGAACAGCGGCGTTTCCATCGGCGAGGGCTGGGGATGCAGCCGCCCGGAGTAGGCCACGAGGCAGGGCTCGTTGAGCGAGACGATGGATTCGTGCAGCCCGCGCAGGGTCACGAGGGACAGGATGGCGACCTGCCCGTCGTGCTGGGCGGCGTCCCGGTTGGATACGGAAAGGATCTGCTCGCCCGCGTGCTCGTCCATGAGGATGGCGGGGATGGTGCGCCCGAAGGCCGTGCGCAGCGCGCGCAGGGCATACAGCGTGTTGGGCTCCGAGAGCTTGCGGTCGAGGAACAGGAGGTCCGGCTGCTTCTTGGGCAGCTCCTGCGCCTTGCGTACGGCTTCCTCCGTGTTTGTGGCCGTAAGCGCATCAATGCCGAGGGCCGAGAAGTGGCGGCAAAGGATTTCCGTCTGGAGCGGCGAGGCGCTGAGGACGAGTGCGTGGATGGGCTGGGCCGGCGGGGGCGGCAACTGCGCGGTCGCTCCCGAGTCGGGCTGGGTGCACAGCGGGATGGAGAACGCGAAGGTGCTGCCGACGTTGGGTTCGGATTCCACCCAGATTTCGCCATGCATCATTTCGACGAGCTGGCGGCAGATGCACAGGCCGAGGCCGGTCCCGCCGTGGCGGCGCGTGGTGGAGGCGTCAACCTGCCGGAAAGGCTGGAAGAGCTGGCCGAGGAACTCGGGCGCGATCCCGACGCCCGTGTCGCGCACGAAGCAGATGATCTGCACGCGCCGCTGTTCCGGGCAGGTGTCGGAAGGCAGCGGTTCGGCATGGCCCTGCTTGAGCGTCACGCAGATCTGCCCGCCCGGGCCGGTGAACTTCACCGCATTGGTCACGAGGTTCATGATGATCTGCTGGAGGCGCCCGGCGTCGCCGATCAGCGCGATCTGCATGTTCGGGTCCATGTCTACGACGAGCTCGATGCCGCCCGCGTGGGCGTTGTGCAGGGCCACGGTGCAGACGTGGTGCACCACGTCGTCCAGCATGAACGGGGCCTGCTCAAGCTCAAGGTGCCCGGCTTCGATTTTCGACACGTCGAGCAGGTCGTTGATGATTTCAAGAAGCGCCCGCGAAGACTGGAGGATGGCCCGGAGGTAGCGGTGTGGCGGGGTCTTTTCCTTGAGCAGGGCGAGCTCGGCGAACGCCATGATGCCGTGCAGGGGCGTGCGTATTTCGTGGCTGATGTTGGCGAGGAACTGGCTTTTCGCCGTGGTGGCGGCGTCGGCGGCTTCCTTGGCGAGCTGGAGCTCGGCGTTGATGGCCTGCAGGTCGCGCGTGCGCTCGTTGACGCGGTGCTCCAGTTCCACGTTGGACTGCTCCAGCATGGCCCGGCTTTCCCGGAGCTCCTTTTCGGCTCGGTCGTATTTGGCCAGCTCCTGATTGAGCTGGGCCGTCCTGCGCGATACCTGCCGCTTGAGGGAGAAGTTCCAGTAAAGGACAAAGGCAAACACCGTGAACAGCACTTCCGCCGCAAAGAGCATCATCCAGATGGTCTGCTTGGAAAACGCCTTCTTCTCGTAGGGCTGGAGCCACTTCTGGGCAATGATCCTGCGCTCTTCCGGCGTGATCTTGCTGAGTGCCTTGTTGATGATGCTGTGGAGCTCGGGCCAGTCCTTGCGGATGCCGAAGGCGTGCCCGTAAGGCGCGTCGATGGAACCGGCGGCGCGGAGGTTGCGGATGCCGCTGTTGTTGATTTTTTCCGTGATGTTGAACTGGTAGTCGATCATGGCGTCGACTTCGCCGAAGGCGACTTTCTGCAGCCCCTCCAGCGTGTTTTTGACGGGCACGGGCGTTATCTCAGGGTGCAGCTCCTCAAGGAAGTCGTGCCATGAATACCGGTTGACCACCGCGACCCGTTTCCCCGCCAAGTCCTTGATCCCGTCTATGCTCGGTTCCGTTTCGTCCGTGGCGGCCCCGCGGGTCACGCTCTCGCCCTTGGTGGGCTGCCTGGTCACGATGATGCCGGGCAGCACGATATAGGAGGGCGTGAACAACATATATTGGGAGCGGTGCTGCGTCTCGGCGGCGGCGATGTACATGTCCACCTTGTGGGACGTGGCCATGTCGATCGTGTTGGTCCAGTCGGAGGGGGGCGCGATGCGGAAGGAGAGCCCCGTCATCTTGTGGAGGATGCGGAGGTAGTCCGGGCCTATGCCGGTATAGCGGCCTTCGGCGTCGAATTTTTCAAGCGGGTAGAAGTCGGGATCGACGCCGACCCGGACCGTATGGTTCTTGCTGAGCCACAGGCGTTCCTGGGGTGTGAGCTCGTCGGAAATGGATGCCTGCCGTTCCATGACGGCATCCACGGGATCGACGTCCCGTTCGAACAGGTTGTCCTGCATGGCTTTCAGGACGAGAAAAACCTGCGTCGCCACGAGAAACACGCCGAAAAGAAGGACTGTCAGCAGACGCACGCGAACCTCATACAACTCGGAGCGGGTGAGAGAGGAGCAGCGGGCGGGGAAGATGCCCGCCGTTCCTCCAAAAAAAGAGACAAGCCCGGAACGTCCCACATCGGCGTACCCCGGGCTTATGGATCATGCGGGAATCCGGATCAGTTCTTGCCGAGGCCGGAAAGGTACTCATGGGCGGCGGTCAGCACGTTCGGCATGAGTATTTCCCCGGCTTTGGGGTTGCACTGGGCCATGGCGATGCACGCGGCCAGATTGTCCCGGACGCGTTCCGCCATGTGGCGGGCCTGCGTCTGGGGCGTCAGGGTTTCCATATGGGCTTCAACCTTGGCGAGGGCTTCTTGGGCCTGTTCGAGCTTGTTGGGCATGAGAGATCATCCTTGCGCAAAAGTGTTTCAGAAAGGCGACTATAACGCAGGCCTTGCTGCTTTTCAAATAAGATCATTCCGTGGGCTGTCGAGGCCCCTTTTCCTTCCCTTCCGCCGCGCGTTCGCGTATCGCCGCGGAAAGCTTTTGGATAATGCGATCATAGTTGTCGGGCTGATGCGGGACGCGGCAGAGGGTGCAATCCTTTATGCCGTTCGCGTTCCAGCGGGGCGTGCCGATGCATTCCGGCAGGAAATAGAGGGGGCAATAACAGAAAAGACAGTTGAATGTCTCAGGATCCGCGTTGGGATGGCACGGAAAGTGGGCGCAGGACGTGTTCCTGAAAAAGCGTGAGCTGTTCTTCATGGCTGTTTCCTTAAACAGTACCAGTGTTTTTCGGGTGACCGCATTGACAGAATGCAGGGCTTCTTATATGCACAAATAAACATATCCGCTCTTCCAAGCAGGGCGGGATAGGTGCACGTCATCGGGAGCCGTTTTTGTACGGAACCGTGCCTCAAGGGTGCGGAGTATCGGCTTCCGAATGTATTCATCAAGCAGGCTACAGGGGAACCGGCGAAAAGGGAACAGTCTCTTTCGCCCGGGTATCCAGAAACCCTCCGGTTGGGCCCGTCTGGCGGGCTGGCCGTGGAATCAAGGAGTGGCACATGATTTCCAAGACTCTCATTGTGAATGGCATGACGAAAACGTTGCTGGTGAATCCGGAAGATTCGCTGGCCGACGTGTTGCGCGGACAGCTTCTGCTGACCAGCGTGAAGGTCGGATGCGGCACGGGTCAGTGCGGTGCCTGTAATGTGATTCTGGACGGCAAGCTGGTACGTACCTGTACGCTGAAAATGAAACGCGTTGAAGACGGGGCCGCCGTCACCACCCTTGAAGGTATCGGCACGCCCGAGCATATGCACCCGCTGCAGCTTTCGTGGATGTTCCACGGCGGCGCGCAGTGCGGCTTCTGCACGCCCGGCTTCATCGTGTCCGCCAAATGCCTGCTCGACAACAACCCGGCCCCGACCCGCAACGACGTGCGCGACTGGTTCCAGAGCCACCGCAACGCCTGCCGCTGCACGGGCTACAAGCCGCTGGTCGATGCCGTCATGGACGCCGCCGCCGTCATGCGCGGCGAGAAATCCGTCAAGGACATCGAATATAAGGAACCCGTGGACGGCCGCACGTGGGGTTCCCGCCGTCCGCGTCCCAACGCCGTCGCCAAGGTGACCGGCACGCACGACTTCGGTGCGGATACCGCCCTCAAGATGCCTCCGGACACGCTGCATCTGGCGCTGGCTCAGGCCAAGGTTTCCCACGCCAACATCAAGGGCATCGACACCTCCGAAGCCGAAGCCATGCCCGGCGTGTACCGCGTGCTGACCCACAAGGACGTCAAGGGCAAGAACCGCATTACCGGCCTCATCACCTTCCCGACCAACAAGGGTGACGGCTGGGATCGTCCCATCCTGAACGATACCAAAATCTTCCAGTACGGCGACGCCCTCGCCATCGTGTGCGCCGACTCCGAAGCGCACGCCCGCGCCGCCGCCGACAAGGTCAAATTCGATCTCGAGCTGCTGCCCGAATACCTGAACGCCCCGGACGCGATGGCTCCCGACGCCATCGAAATCCACCCCGGCACCCCGAACACCTACTTCGAGCAGAAGGAAGTGAAGGGGCAGGAAACCGCTCCCTTCTTCGCCGACGCCAATAACGTGGTGGCGGAAGGCAGCTACTACACGCAGCGCCAGCCCCACCTGCCCATCGAGCCGGACGTGGGGTACGGCTACATGAACGAAGAAGGCAAGCTGGTCATCCATTCGAAATCCATCGGCCTGCACTTGCACGGCCTGATGATCGCACCCGGTCTGGGGCTTGATTTCGGCAACGACATGGTCATGGTGCAGTGCAACGCGGGCGGTACCTTCGGCTACAAGTTCAGCCCGACCATGGAAGCGCTCATCGGCGTGGCCGTGCTCGCCACCGGCCGTCCCTGCCACCTGCGCTACAACTACGAACAGCAGCAGCAATACACCGGCAAGCGTTCGCCGTTCTTCACGACCGTCCGCTACGCCGCCGACAAGGCCACCGGCAAGATCAAGGCCATGGAAGCCGACTGGATCGTCGACCACGGCCCGTATTCGGAATTCGGCGACCTGCTGACCCTGCGCGGTGCCCAGTACATCGGCGCTGGCTACGGCATCGAAAACATCCGCGGCCTCGGCAAAACGGTCTGCACGAACCACGGTTGGGGTGCGGCGTTCCGTGGCTACGGCGCTCCGGAAAGCGAATTCGCCTCCGAAGTGCTCATTGACGAACTGGCCGAAAAGCTCGGCATGGACCCGCTGGAACTGCGCGCGGTCAACTGCTACAAGCCCGGCGACACCAATCCTTCCGGTCAGGCCCCCGAAGTGTTCAGCCTGCCGGACATGATCGACATCATGCGTCCCAAGTTCAAGGCGGCGAAGGAAAAGGCCGCGGCGAACTCCACCGACACCGTGAAGCGCGGCGTGGGCGTGGCCATCGGCATCTACGGTTGCGGTCTGGACGGTCCGGACTCGGCGGAAAGCTGGGCGCAGTACAATGAAGACGGCACGGTCACCATCGGCGTGTGCTGGGGAGATCACGGTCAGGGCGCCGACGCCGGCGCGCTCGGCACGGCCCACGAGGCCCTGCGTCCCCTGAATATTGCCGCCGACAGGATCCGCCTTGTCATGAACGACACCTCCAAGGCCCCCGTGGGCGGCCCGGCCGGCGGTTCCCGTTCGCAGCTCGTGGTGGGCAACGCCATCCGCGTGGCCTGTGAAACCCTGATCGAGGCCATGAAAAAGCCCGGCGGCGGTTTCTATACCTATGACGAAATGAAGGCCGAAGGCCGCGAGGTCCGCCAGTACGGCAAGTGGACCACCCCGTGCACGTCCCCGGACGAAAACGGGCAGGGCGAACCCTTCTGCTGCTACATGTACGGCCTGTTCATGGCCGAAGTGGCCGTGGACATCACGACCGGCAAGACCGCGGTGGAAAAGCTGACCATGATCGCCGACATCGGCAAGGTGAACAACCGCCTCGTGACGGACGGCCAGCTGTACGGCGGTCTGGCGCAGGGCATCGGCCTCGCCCTGACCGAGGACTATGAGGATATCAAGAAGCACTCCACGCTCATTGGCGCCGGTCTGCCCTACATCAAGGACGTCCCGGACGACATCGAGCTGATCTACCTCGAAAACTCCCGCAAGGACGGCCCGTTCGGCGCATCCGGCGTGGGCGAGCTTCCGCTCACCGCTCCACATGCCGCCATCATCAACGCCATCTATCAGGCTTGCGGCGCCCGCGTGAGGCATCTGCCCGCACGGCCTGAGAAGGTGCTGGCCGCTCTGAAGAAGTAATCGATAGTGAGACGTGACATGTCCGGCCTTCCAAAGAGGGCCGGGCGTTAAAGCCCTCCCGGTTCTTGTGTAGCGAGATGCGTTATGCGGGCCGGGAGGGCCGTTTGGTTTTGACGGTTTCCGGGAGGCGTTATGGAACAGGCGGATCTGCGGAGCTGGGAACGGCAGTGTACACAGGATGATATGCCCAAATGCCGGGCGGCCTGCCCGCTGCAGATGGATGTGAGGCCGTTTCTCGAACGGATGGCGCACGGGGATACGCCCGGGGCCCGCAAAGTGCTGGAGCGGCATTTGCCTTTGCCCGGCGTTCTGGGACGGATTTGCGAACACCCGTGCGAAACGGCCTGTGTCCGGCAGGAGCTTGGCGGGCCGCTCGCCGTTGGTGCGCTGGAACGGGTCTGTGTGTCGCAGTGCGCTCAGCAGACGCGGAATCTGCCGCGTCCCCCAAAAAGCAAAAAAGTCGCGGTGATCGGTGACGGCATGGCGGGGCTGGTCGCGGCGTGGGATCTTTCCCGAAAGGCATATCCCGTCGATTTGTTTTATGCGGGCGGACGTCCTGCGGAAGGTTTGATCGCCGCATTCCCCGCGCTGACGCCGGAAGCGCTGGACGGCGAACTCGAATCCATGCGGAAGAGCGGCGTGACGCTGATCCGCCGAGAGCCTGACAAAGCCCTATTTCAGGAAGTAGAAGGCTATGACGCCGTTTTTGTGGATGTTTCCTGTGCCCCGGGCTTGGCCCCGGCCTCACGGGATGCCGTGGATTCCGTGACGCTGCATGTGGCGGGCGGGCCGGAACATGTCTGTTTCGGCGGCTGGCCGTCACCGGATGGGACGGGCACCCCCGTCGCATGGGCGGCGGAAGGCCGCCGGGCCGCCATGACGCTTGAGCGTTCCATGACCGGCGTTTCCCTGACGGCATCGCGCGAGAATGAAGGCGCGAGCGCGACCCGGCTGCACACTCCGCTCGACGGGCTGGCTCCGCTGCAGCGGCTGGAACCGGAACATCCCGGCGAGGGCTATTCGCTTGAAGAGGCCAAAACCGAAGCCGGAAGATGTTTGCAGTGCGAATGCCTCATTTGCGTGCGCGAGTGTTTGTACATGCAGAAATACAAGGGGTACCCGCGCGTCTACGCCCGCCAGATGTACAACAACGCCGCGATCGTGAAGGGACACCATCAGGCCAACACGATGATCAACAGCTGTACGCTGTGCGGCCAGTGCGAGGTCTTGTGTCCGGAAGGCTTTTCGATGGCGGATCTGTGCCTGTCGTTCCGTGAGGATATGGTTCGGCGCGGCATGATGCCCCCTTCGGCGCATGAATTCGCGCTGGAGGATATGGCCGCCGCCAACGGCCCGGAGTGCGCGTTGTCCTTCGCCGGATCGGGAGCGGACGGGAAGGCGGCGGAACGGTGTGGACATGTGTTTTTTCCCGGCTGCCAGCTTGCGGGCGCACGGGGAGAACAGGTTTTGGCCGTGTACGAGACGTTGCGTAAAGATCTCGGCAGCGTCGGCCTGTTGTTGCAGTGCTGCGGCGTTCCCGCGCAGTGGGCCGGAGAGGAAAAACTGTTTGCGGAAACCGTGGAGGCGCTCAAGTCCACATGGGAATCGCTCGGGCGTCCTCGCGTGATCGCCGCTTGCGCCTCATGCTGCAAGACGCTGCGTGAAGCCTTGCCTGAAGTGTCCGTGGTGTCGCTTTGGGAAGTGCTCGATACGGAATGCCCCTCGCTGTCCTTCCGTGAGGAAGCCTGTTGCGGCGGCGTCCCCACGTTGAGCATCCATGACCCCTGTTCCGCCCGTCACGATGAGGCGTGGTTGCGGTCGGTGCGGAGCCTCCTTTCCAAGCGGGGCGTCCCGTTCGAGGAGCCGCGTTTGTCCGGCGAAACGACGCCCTGTTGCGGGTACGGAGGGCTGACATGGGATGCCAATCCGCAGCTTGCTTCGGCTATCGCGGCGGATCGGGCCGGCCAGCTTGAACACGACGCCGTTACATCCTGCATTATGTGCCGGGAACGTCTTGTCGCGGAAGGCAAACCTTCCCTGCATATGCTCGATCTGCTGTATCCCGGTGAATCCCTTCATGCGGCGGCGACCGCAAAAGGAAGCGGGCTTTCGGCACGGCGCGCGGGGCGTGCCGCGCTGCGGACCGAGGTGCTCCGGCGATATGCCGGGGAAAGCGTAGCGGAAACGGCCGATGACGGCATTCCTGTCCGTATTGCGCCGGATGTCTTGGAAAAGATGGAAGAGCGCCATATCCTGCGGGAGGACGCCGTGCGTGTCGTGCGCCATGCCGAGGCCTCCGGCGACACGTTCCTGAATCGGGACAACGGGCACTTCCTTGCGTCCTTACGCCCTGTGCGGGTGACGTTCTGGGTGGAATACAGCGTTGAGGACGGCGTGTGTGTCGTCCATGACGCCTACTGTCACCGGATGGAAGTGCCCGGCACATCGACCCCAAAAGGCCGTTACGAGGCTGTCCGCAACCCGTTCCACCTTTAGGGAATGCCGCCGAAGGGACATGGGAGGCTGCCGCCCCCAACCCCGTTGAGGTGGAATGGGGTTTCGGACCTCGTATGAGTGGGATGCCTTTATAATGGGCTCAGTGATAATCTGCTATGTGCGAAAGCAGGAATTCCCGGCAGGAGGATCATCATGGCTATGGAACCGAATTATGCGCCGGACCCCGGCGACTGGGTATGTACCCGCTGCCAATGCCCTCTGGAGCAGGTCAAAGTTCAGGTCGGCTATCTTGGCAGTGCGTTTGACGTCTCTTTGCCCCGTTGCCCGTCCTGTGGGCTGACGATGATCCCAAAGTCGCTGGCTGAGGGAAAAATGGCGGAAGTGGAAGCCCTGTTGGAAGACAAATGATCCCGCAGCATCGGGAAGAGCCCTTATACCAGCGGGAGCTTTTCCGGCTGGCGTCGGCGGATTGCCTCCGTCCCGGCGGCGTGGAGCTTACCGAGCGGGGGCTCACGCACTGCGCTTTCGGCGTCGGCGAGCGGGTGGCGGATTTGGGCTGCGGTCCGGGCGTAACGCTGGCTTTGCTGGCGGAACGCGGCCTGAGCCCCGTGGGGATGGACCGTTCCGCCGCCATGCTTCAGGAGGCGGAAAGACGGTTATCCGGAGTGCCGCTCCTCGCGGGGACGCTTGAAGGCCTTCCGTTTCGGGATGCTTGCATGGACGGCATAGTCTGCGAATGCGTCCTCTCCCTGTCGTACACCCCTGAACGGGCTTTGGGGGAGATGGGGCGTGTCCTGCGGCCGGGGGGACGGCTGTTGCTTACGGACATAGTGGTCCGCGAGGGCAGCCACGGAGCGGGCGGGCAGGGCTGTGCGCGCGGTGCCGTGCCTGCTGACGTTGTGGCGGAACGGCTGGCGCGGCAGGGATTTCGGATTTTGGCCTCGGAGGATCATTCCCGATTGCTCGGTGAACTGGCGGGCAGGCTCCTGTTTCAGGGGGTTCCCCGTTCGGCGTTGCTCGCATGGATGGGAGCATGTCCGGGGAGCGGCGATTCGGCGTGTTCGGGAAAACGGTTCGGGTATTGGATGTTCGTCGCGGAAAAGGGGAACAAATGAACGCATTGATGTTGGAACTCATACCTCTGATTCGGGAAGGATATTGTTGCAGCCAGCTCCTCGTCCTGCTCGTCTTGCAGCAGCAGGGTGTGGAAAATCCCGGGTTGGTCAGGGCCGCTGGCGGGCTTTGTCACGGAATGGGGCAAAGCGGCGGTGCGTGCGGGCTTTTGACGGGAGGCGCGGCGGCGCTCGGGTATCTGGCGTGCAAAGGGGCCGCGGGTGAAGCCGCCCATCCGATGGCGGAACCGCTGATCAACGACTATGCGGCGTGGTTTGCCCAGCATGTATGCACCGGAGGATGCCGGGATGTTTCCTGCCCATCGATTCAGGAAAAAACGGGCGGCGGCGCTGACATGACCTTGTGCGGGGATCTGCTCGCCGAGTGTTGGGACAAACTTGTCGATTTGTGCGCCGAGTACGGGATCGGCATGACGGAGCCCCGATGATGCCCCCGGCCCGTTCCCTGCCGCAGGCCACGGAGAGCGTCTGCCCCGTCTGCTTGCGGCGCATTCCCGCCGAATATGTGCTTGATCCGGCGGAAGAGGGTATCCCCTCCGTTCTTTTGCGTAAGGAGTGCCCGGAGCACGGTGTTTTTTCCGTTCCCGTATGGCGCGGTATGCCGGATTTCCGGTCTTGGGTCCGCGACAAGACGCCCTCGCATCCCCGGCATCCGTTCGTGGAGCGGGAGCGCGGTTGTCCTTTCGACTGCGGGTTGTGCCCGGATCATGCCCAGCATACCTGTACGGGGCTGATTGAAGTGACGGGACGGTGCAATCTGCGTTGCCCCGTCTGTTATGCCAGCGCCGGAGAACAGGTTGCGCCGGAACCGTCCCTTGAGCGTATCGCCTTTCAGATGGATCGCCTCAGGCAGGCTTCCGGGGCGTGCAATGTGCAGCTTTCCGGCGGAGAACCCACTGTACGGGACGATCTTCCCGAGATCATCCGCATGGCCAAAGCACGCGGTTTCGCGCTGATCCAATGCAACACCAACGGATTGCGTCTAGGGATGGAGCCCGGATACGCGGCGAGTCTGCGCGAAGCGGGGTTGGATTCCGTTTATTTGCAATGCGACGCGGCGGATGATGCGGCCCATGAGATCCTGCGCGGAAGGCGTTGCCTTCCCGAAAAGCTGGAAGCAATCCGGGCGTGCGGCGAAGCGGGAATCGGGGTCGTGCTGGTGGCGACCGTGGCGGCGGGCGTTAACGCCGACCGTTTGTGGTCGCTGGTGGAAATGGGATTGCGTCTGGGGGCACATGTCCGAGGCGTGCATTTTCAGCCCATGTCTTCGTTCGGACGTTGCCCGTGGCGATCCGATGGCGCGCCGCGCGTGACATTGCCGGAGATCGCCGCGGAGCTGGAACGGCAGTCGCAAGGGCAAATCCGATGGACGGATTTTCATCCCCCGGGATGTGAAAACGCGCTGTGTTCTTTCAGTGCCGTCTATCGGAGAAACGGGGAAACATTGGAGCTGGTGCAGGGCGCTTCTTCCTGTTGCGATTGCGGAGAAACGCCGTCCGCCGCTGAGGGGGCCCGCAAAGCCAAAGCCTTCGCCGCCCGGCACTGGAGCGCGCCCGCGTCCCCGGCAGCGGCTCGGGATGGGGATGCGTTCGATCGGTTTTTGGCGTCGGCGGGGATAGAGCAGCGCTTTACCGTGTCCTGCATGGCGTTTCAGGATGCCATGACGCTGGATCTGGAGCGGGTCAAAGGGTGCTGCATCCATGTCGTCAGTCCATCAGGAACGTTAATCCCATTTTGCCTGTACAACCTGACCTCGTTTGACGGCACCACGTTGTACCGGGGCCGTGTATGATGAAGCGCCCGTTTCTGGATGACTGGATCACGCGTTGCTGTGGGCTGGATGTGCTGAGCGAAGAATCGTTGCGGCGGTATCAGTTGAACAAAATCAACGAGGTATTGCGCTATACGGAGCGTAACAGCCTGCTGTACCGGAAACGTCTTGCTGGCGTTTTTGAACGTCACGGTGAGGCGATCCGGGCGGGAATGTGGCCCGCGTCGCCCGACGATGTGACGCAATTGCCGTTTACGACGGCGCGGGATCTCGAGGACGGCTGGAAGCGGTTTGTCTGCGTTCCGCTGGATGCCATCGCCCGGATGGTGACGCTGAGCACGTCCGGAACAACCGGAGAACCCAAACGGCTGGCCTTCGCTTCCGCTGATCTGGAGCGGACGCTGGATTTTTTCGCCCACGGCATCAGCGTGCTGGTGCGTCCCGGCGATACGGTGCTCATTCTATTGCCCGGAGTGGAACGCCCCGATGGGGTTACGGATCTGCTCATCCGGGCATTGCCCCGTATCGGAGCCCGGGGCGTCGCCGGAAATCCCGCGGCTGAACAGGCTGGCTTTTGCCGGGAACTGGAACTGCATCGCCCGGACTGTCTGGTCGCCGCGCCGGGGCAGTTGCGCCGTCTTTTGGGTGCGCATCCGGCCTCCCCGGAAATCCGGGCCATTTTGTCGAGCGCGGAACCTTTGCCGCAAGATTTGGAAGAAGCGCTTGTCCACGGCTGGCATTGTGAGGTTTTCGATCACTACGGCCTCACTGAGACAGGCTACGGCGGCGGGGTCGAGTGCTGCGGGAAACAGGGATACCATCTGCGTGAAGGCGATTTGTTTTTCGAAGTCGTCGATCCGGTTTCCGGTGAGCCTGTGCCCGACGGGACGCCGGGTGAAGTGGTCTTCACCACATTGACGCGTCAGGCCATGCCGCTGATCCGTTACCGGACGGGAGACATGGCGGCCATGTTGCCCGGCCCGTGCGTTTGCGGGAGCCCGCTGAGACGGCTCTCGCGGATAAGGGGGAGGTTCCGGAAGGTCGGGGGCAGGCTGGAAGTGCTCGCTCCACGCAAGGGCTGGATGGAAGATTCCGGCTGACATGAGAGGGGGTTTCCTCCCGGCGGGGTTTGGGCTATGCTGGCCCCCGGTACGCCATCCGGGTGTTGCCGCTCAAACAGGGAGAGAACACCCCATGATCGCTTATATAGAAGGGCGGTTGGCGGAAGTGTGCGCCAACGCTTGCGTCGTCGTCACGGAAGGCGGCGTCGGCTATGAAGTCTACCTGCCGCAGCAGACGCGGCTTCAATTGCCGGAACGCGGCGGCCATGTCCGTTTCTACATTTGCCATATCGTCCGGGAGGACGCGCAGGAACTGTTCGGTTTTGAGACATGGGACGAACGGCAGACGTTTATTGTGCTGACGTCCATTTCCAAAGTGGGCGCACGGACGGCCCTCGGCATCCTTTCCGCGTTCCGCCCCGACGACCTGCGGCGCTTGGTGCTTGAGGACGACGTGCTTGCGCTCACGCAGGTTTCCGGTATCGGCAAGAAGAGCGCCCAGCATATTTTCCTTGAGCTCAAGTATAAGTTGAAGGTTGAGGACATGCCGGCGGCGGCCTCGTTGCAGCTGGGCGTGCCCGGAAGCGTCTACCGCGACGCGCTGACGGGTCTCGAAGGGCTTGGTTATGCCGAAGCCGAAGCCGCACCCGTTTTGAAGAATATCCTGCACGAGGAGCCTGATCTTGAAGTCAGCGAAGCCCTCCGTGCGGCCCTGAAAGCCCTTGCCCGCGAACGGCAGAAGTAATGTCCGATTCTCCTAATATGCCATCATTCCTTCCCCCTGCAGACTTGGCGAAAGAACTGTCGGCTCCTGACTCCGGCTCTCCCGGTGACGAAAGCATCCGTCCTTCCCGTTTGGAGGATTTCATCGGACAGGAGGAGCTGAGGGCCAATCTGCGCGTCTTCCTGAACGCCGCCCGTGAACGCGGGCAGGCGATGGATCACGTCCTTTTTTACGGAAACCCCGGCCTCGGGAAAACGACGCTCGCCCAGATCATGGCGGCGGAATTGGGGGTCAACCTGATCTGCACGTCCGGCCCGGTGCTGGAACGGAGCGGCGATCTGGCGGCCATCCTGACCAATCTGTCCCGACACGACATCCTGTTTGTGGACGAAATCCACCGGATGCCCATTGCCGTGGAGGAAATCCTATATCCGGCGCTTGAGGATTACAAACTCGATTTGGTGATAGGGCAGGGGCCCGCCGCACGCACCGTCAAAATTGATCTGGAGCCGTTCACGCTCGTAGGCGCCACGACGCGCATCGGCTTGCTTTCCTCTCCGCTGCGGGACCGTTTCGGCATCATCAGCCGTTTGGAGTTCTACACGCCTGAGGAGCTGTCCCGCGTGGTCATCCGTTCCTCCCGTATTCTGGGGGTGCCGATCACCGAGGGCGGCGCGCTGGAAATCGGCCGCCGTTCGCGGGGAACGCCGCGTATCGCCAACCGGCTGCTGCGGCGCGTGCGCGATTTCGCCGCCGTCTACGGTTCCGGCGTGGTGGACGAGGAACAGGCGTCTCACGCGCTCCGGCGCATGGATGTGGACGAGAACGGGCTGGACCAGATGGACCGTAAATTATTGCGCGTCCTTGTGGACATTTATGGAGGAGGGCCCGTGGGCGTGAAGACGCTGGCCGTGGCTTGCTCCGAAGAAGTCCGTACGATTGAGGATATTTACGAGCCGTATCTTATTCAATGTGGATTTTTGAAGCGCACCTCACGGGGCAGGATGGCTACGGCGAAAGCGTATAAACATTTAAATATGCTCGGATAGCCGGAGACCATATGCCCGTAGTCCAACCTCGTGTCGAATTGCTTGCCCATACGCCGGAACCGCTTTCCTTGGTGTATGCGGCGTTTCGTCAATGCTATCACGCCGGATTTGTGGCCGATATGTGGCCCCGCCTGCTCGCCGGGGACATCGGCCGCGAAAAGCAGGCTCAGTTTGTGGCTTCCATCATGGAGTCCGGCCATGCCAGCCCGGTTGAGCACGTCAGTTTCACCTTTGCGCTCGGCGGCGTGTCCCGCGCCTTGACGCATCAGCTCGTGCGCCACCGTATCGCCTCATATTCGCAGCAGAGCCAGCGCTATGTGGACGGTTCCGATTTCGACTATCTGATCCCGCCGGAGATCCGGAAAAATCCGGAAGCGCTGGCGCGGTTTGAAGGGATCATGCGGGAAATTGGTTCCGCTTACCGGGATCTTAAAGGATTGCTTGAAGAAGCAGGTCGGACCGGGTCCAAGGCGAATGAGGATGCGCGTTTTGTCCTGCCGCAGGCTACGGCGAGCAACATTGTCGTGACCATGAACTGCCGCGCGTTGCTGAATTTTTTTGAGCACCGCTGTTGCCGCCGTGCGCAGTGGGAAATCCGGCACGTCGCGGACGAGATGCTTGCGCTGTGCCGGGGCGTGCTGCCCGAGGTGTTTGGTCTGGCTGGTGCCAAGTGCGAGCGGCTGCGGTACTGCCCCGAAGGGGAAAAATTCTCGTGCGGGCGTTTTCCTGCCAAAGCATAGAGAGGGTTGTAATGGATAAACTGATACTCGCCTTTTGCCGGCTCGGTTTTGCGGGGCTGTCTCCTATCATGCCGGGGACATGCGGTTCCGCGTTGGCGGCGGTTCTGGCTCCGTTTCTGTTCATCCCGCTGCCGTTCGTCGCCCGGATTGTGGTGCTCGTGCTCGTGTTTTGGATTGGCGGGATGGCCGCGACCCGTGGCGAGCAGATACTCGGCTACAAGGATCCGGGTGAGATCGTTATCGACGAACTGCTCGGCATGTGGCTGGTCCTGTTGCCGTTTTCCAATCCTGGTTGGGCGAAAATCGGCATTGCCTTCGTCTTATTCCGTATTTTCGACATGTGGAAGCCGTGGCCCGTCCATGCGTCCGAGAGCTGGCTGCCCGGAGGCTACGGCATCATGATCGATGATGTCATGGCGGGTCTGCAGGCGCTGCTGGTCATGTGGCTGTTGCAGCTGGTCGGTTTTTGGGGTGTCTGAACAGTGTGATGCCCCATCAGGGAATGGGATTTTTTCGCAGAGCCTCTGTTGGGGAAGGCTTCCAAAGGCGAAGGCGGAAATTTCCCCTACGGCGGAATCTGGCGGAAGCATTTTTAAGCGCCATAAGAGAAAAACGCGGCAGGTCCTTTTTGATGAAGGCTTTGCCGCGTTTTCAATATAAGAGGGGATGGTTAAAACTATCCTCTTTTTTTGATGGCCTTGCTCCAAAGGCCGTTTGTGCCGGAAAACTGCGAGCAGGCTTTTGGTATGCACAAAAGGTTTTGGAGGGAGGTAGAGGCGTTTCTTTTTGGAGGGTTTTTGGGGGAAGTGAGGGGAGCCTTTCCTGAGAAAAAGGCTCCCTCACTGATACTTTCAGAGTGTTTCGAGGAATCTGATCTAGCGAACGGTCTTCACAGGGGTCAGCGCGTAGGGGAAGGCCATGAAGACGTTCCGCGCCACCAGACGCCAGCGGTACGCCGCCGCCTTGGTTTGCGGGCAGTAGGTAAACGCGAACCGCGTTCCCGAATCCGTGGGGACGGCTTGCTGCGGCGTCAGTTCCTGCGTTTCGCGCGGGGTGAAGGGGCAGCCTTCGCAGGTATCCTGCGGCGTCTGCAATTCCTTCGGCAGGGTGGAATCGGCGGACGCGGCCAGCGGCTCCAGCTCGATGGAGAAACCGTCCACGTTGCGCGCCGCGCCTTTCATGAGCGCGGAGATGGCGAGGCAGCCGTTTCCGGTGAGGGCGGCATCAGCGCTTTCCCACGAGAAAAGGTTTTTCTTGTCTTGGGGGACCGGATCCCCTTTCTTGCCGCATCCCGCCGCGATCAGCAGCAGGCAGCACAGTATCGGCGTGATCCATGTTTTCATTGCTTTGGGGCTCCCCATAAAAGTTTCCATTCCGTGATTCGTTTCAGGGCCTCAAGAGGGGTTAGGGCATCGGGATTGGTGTCCCGCAGCGCCACGAGCAACGGGTGCTCCGGTTCCGCAACGGCGACTTCCTCGACGGCCTTCTTGGGCTTGGCCTCAGGAAGCTGGATGCCGGGCAGAAGGTTCGGCATGACCTGGCGGACGGGTGAGGAGCCTTTGTTTTGCTCCAGTTGGGCGAGGATTTCCCGGGCCCGCTGGACGACGGGCTGTGGGACGCCCGCCAGACGCGCAACTTCGATGCCGTAGCTCCGGTCGGATGGTCCGGGGATCAGGCGGCGGAGGAAGACGATTTCCCCGTTCCATTCCCGGATGGCGATGTTCATGGTGTGCACGCCGGGGATCTTACCTTCCAGTGCCGTGAGCTCGTGGTAATGCGTGGCAAAGAGGGTTCGGATGCTGCCCCCGGCCCGCCTTGCCAGCTCTTCAGCAACCGCCCACGCCAAAGCCAGCCCGTCGAACGTGCTCGTGCCGCGTCCGATTTCATCAAGGATGACGAGGCTGCGCTTGGTGGCCTGACGCAGGATGCGCGCGGTCTCCATCATCTCCACCATGAACGTACTCTGGCCTTGCGCCAGATTGTCCGAAGCGCCCACGCGGGAGAAGATGCGATCGCACAGGCCAAGCTGCGCTTCCCGGGCCGGGACGAAAGAGCCCATCTGCGCGAGGAGGCAGATCAGCGCGGTCTGGCGGAGCACGGTCGACTTACCGGCCATGTTGGGGCCGGTGATCAGCAAGAGCCGTCTGTCCTCATCCATATGAAGATCGTTGGGCACAAACGCGGCTTCCCCGATGATGCCCTCGACGACAGGGTGACGTCCTTCTCTGATCGTGATGGATTGCCCGGTATGGAGCACGGGGCGCGACCAGTTGTGGCGCACCGCCGTTTCCGCCAGCGACTGCCAATAGTCCAGCTGCGCCAGCATGTCGGCCATGAACAGGATGCGGGGGCGGGCTTCCGCCAGTGCCCCGCGAAGTTGCTGGAACAATTTGTATTCCAGAGATTTGCGCCGGTCGGCGGCGGAAAGCAGTTTTTCTTCCAGCTCCTTGAGGCGGACGGTCGTGAAACGTTCGGCGTTGGCCAGCGTCTGCCTGCGGATAAAATGCTCGGGAGGTGTGCCGCCAACGGCTTTGGACAGCTCGAAGTAGTAGCCGAAGACCCGGTTGTAGCCAAGCTTGAGCTTGCTGATGCCCGAGGCTTTCTGCTCCTCGTCGAGCAACGCCTTGACCCTGTTTTCCCCGTGCTCGACGAGATCCAGCAGTTCGTCCAGTTCGGCGTTGTAGCCCTGCTTGAACAGCCCGCCTTCGGTGATGAACTGCGGCGGATCGTCGGCAAGGGCTTTTTGCAGCGTGGCGGCGTGGTCGCCGAGATCATCCCAATGTTCCGTAATGGAGCGGAGCACTCTGGGCGTATCGGCATCGGAGGACGTGATAGCGGACTTGACCGGAGGAAGCGCCGCAAGGCTCTGCCTGAGCGACAGCATGTCCCGGGGGGAGGTCCGGTTCAGGGCGATACGGGTAGACAGCCGCTCAAGATCATAAACGCCGGAAAGCGTTTCTCGCAGCTTTTTCCTGTTTTCGGGATGTGCGATAAGCCATGCAATGGCATCCTGCGTTTCCTGAATGGGCGCAAGCTCGCGCCAAGGGTTGCGAAGGCGCTCCTCAAGCAGGCGGCCGCCCATCGGCGTCTGCGTGGAGTCGATCACATGGCGCAGCGTACCCACGCCTTTACGCCCGTCGAGGCGGCGGAACAGTTCCAGATTGCGCTCCGTAACGTCGTCGATGAGGAGGTGCTGGCCGAGATCCAGAGGCTCGAACGGCGCAAGATGTTTGGTGTCCTGCATCTGAGTCTGTTCCAGGTAGGCGAGCAGTGCGCCGCAGGCCTGCACCAGCTCTTTGCGGCCTTCCAGACCCAAGGCTCCCAGTTCGGCGACGGACTGGGCGGCAAGGACGCGCTCGGCGGAACGCTTGTAGTCGAAATGGCTCCGCAGCGGGACGCGGACGGCCTGAATGTCCGTAAGGTGCAGCGAGGCCGGGACGTCGGCGTCTTCCGGCAACAGGAGTTCGCGCGGGGCGATCTTCTGCGCCCACTGCCAGAGTTCCTGACTCTTTTTGACATGCAGCCCGGCCCAGTAGCCGGTGGAGACGTCCACCCACGCGAACCCGCCGCGATCCGTGTCGGCACTCCAGAACAGGGCCCCGAGATAGGTATGCCCCTTGGGTTCGAGGCTGACGTCCTCAACGGCGGTCCCGGGCGTGTAGACGCGGGTGACGGCACGCTCGACAAGCCCCTTGGCGGCTCTGGGGTCTTCGACCTGATCGCAGAAGGCGATCTTGTAGCCCTTGTTCAGGAGCTGGCTGACGTAGCCTTCGGCGGCATGCCACGGGACGCCGCACATGGGGATGGGGGCTTCCGCGTTGGGATTGCGCGAGGTCAGCGCGATTTGAAGCTCACGCGAGGCGACTTCGGCGTCCTCGAAAAAAAGTTCATAAAAGTCGCCCATGCGATAAAAGAGCAGGGCGTCAGGATAGCCCTCCTTGATGCGGAGGTACTGTTCGAACATAGGAGTAAGGCGGGGAGATGCGGGCTGTTGGCTCATATGCTGCAATAATGCCCACGCACGGCCCTGCGAGGGACCATCCGTGGGCATTATGAAAGATTAAGGGTTACGCCTGTTCGGTGAGCGCTGAAGCGGACTTTTTCGCGTTTTCGACATCTTCGGCGAGCTGGACGGCCTTGGCTTCGGCGGCGTCAAGCTTCTTCTGAAGGGCCTCGTTGGTCTTGAGGGCCTTGGCGACGTCCTTTTCAAAGCCGCGGGCACGCATGTTGGCCATCGTCAGCTTGGCGGACAGGGAAACCCGGTCCCACATCAGCATGGCGAGGATGCACAGGGCGCCAAGGACGAAACAGATGATCAGCAGGGTGTAGAAGGGCAGAGGAGCGGATTCGACCGGAGGGAGGAACAGAAGGTCGAGTTTCAGCGCGACGGCCTGCGAGAACGCACTCTGGTTCTGCACGAAGAACATCATGACCAGGAAAAACAGAATGACCAGCAGCAGCACTTTGATGTAACGCATAGACCTCTCCTCATGCGGGTTGGCCCGGGCGCAACCGGGCGAAAAGGGGTTTGAGTTTGGTATAGGTCGAAGCCAGATGATCGGGGATGACCCGCGTTTCACTCATCACGGCCATGAACGAAGAATCGCCATTCCAGCGGGGGACGAGATGGAAATGCAGGTGGTCGCGGATGCCCGCTCCGGCGGCTTCGCCGAGGTTGAGGCCTACATTGATGCCCTGCGGTTTGAAAAACTCCCTGAGAATGGTCGTGCACTGCTTGAGCAATTCCATGATTTCCGTCGATTCCTCCGCCGCCAGAAGCGGCAGATCCATGACGTGCCGCAGGGGAGCCACCATGATATGCCCGTTGTTGTACGGAAATTTGTTCATGATGACGAAAGCGGTCTTGCCACGGTACAGGACGAGCCGTTCCTCGTCATGGGAAAGATCATCGGGAGGGAGACACAGAACGCACGAATCCGGTTTCGGCCCCAAAATATAGTCCATACGCCACGGGGCCCACAGAGGATGTGTCATACGACAGCTTCCTTATCTTGAGTGAAAATCGTTTTTCCTCTTCTACACGGCAAGGGCGCTCACGGCAAGCCCTTCCCGCTTGCGGAGGAGGCTTCAGCGCGGCTTCTTCGGGGCGGCGCCCGCCGTCCCGTTTCCCGGAAATCCTTTCCTGATCAGTTCCTCAGCCAGTTTCAGCTGCGCTTCTCTCGTTTCGGCCTTCCCGTCCAGCTTTGCGGCGAGGACCATGCGCATTACGCTGCCGAACTGCGGCCCGGGCTCCAGGCCGAGGCGGTGCAGGTCGTCGCCGTTGATGTCTACCTTGATCTGCCGCCATTTGTAGATGTACTGGGAAACGCTGCTGCTGATTTCCTCGTTGTCGGAGCGGGCCATCAGGTAGAGCGTGCTTTCGAGGGGCAGGGGAGCAAGCAGGGCGCACAAGCGGCTTACGGATTGTTCCGCCTGCCCCTTCTTCTGCGTATCCCGGTGCCAGTTGATGAGTTCCACCAGCGTCATGCGCACGCTTTCCCGCAGGCTGAGGATTTCTTCGCGCATCGTGGGCGTCAGCCCGAGGCGGTGCAGGATGTCCGCCGTCTCGATGGCCGGGACGGCACTGCACAGGGCCATGAGGTACAGGGTGGAGAGTTCCGGCGTTTCCTTGAAATAGAGGAGGCGGTACCAGTCGATGACTTCGCGCAGGGAGTCGAGGAGTTCGTTCTTGTCGGCGTTCAGGACGAGGCTCGGATGGATTGCGGCCAGTACGCCGAGTTCGTTGAGGCGGCGCAGGCAGGTTTCCGGTTCGTCCTCGCGGAAGATGAGGTTCAGCTCGTGCAGGATGCGCGCGCCGGACAGTTTTTCCACGAGGTTCAGGGACAGGGCGTTCTTGATGAGCTTTTCGCCCTGCGTGCTGATGTGGAAGCCGTACCGCTGCTCAAAGCGCACGGCCCGGATGATGCGGGTGGGATCCTCCACGAAGCTCAGGGCGTGGATGATACGGATCGTCTTGCGCTGGATGTCGCTCTGGCCGCCGAAGAAGTCGACGAGGCAGCCGAACTGCCCCTTGTTGAGGCGGAGGGCCATTGCGTTGATGGTGAAGTCGCGGCGGAACAGATCCATTTTGATGGAAGAGAGCTCCACGGTGGGCAGGGCGGCGGGGTATTTATAGTATTCGAGGCGCGCCGTGGCCACGTCGAGGCGTTGTTCCTCGCCGTTTTCGTCATGATAGATGATGAGGGCCGTCATGAAGGTCCGGTGCTCGCGGACGCGGCCTCCAAGTTCCTGCGCCAGCGCCCTGGCAAAGGCGATGCCGTCGCCTTCGACCACCAGATCGACGTCGTCGAACTCCACGGCGGGGCGGCTGAGCATGATGTCGCGGACGAAACCGCCCACGGCATAGACGCTGACCTGCAGGCGGTCACCGAGTTCCCCGGCCCTGTGGAGCATGTGCAGCATGGGTTGCGGGAGCCGGGTGGACAGCAGTTTCGCCAGATTCCGTTCGCGTGCGCTGGTGTTGACCGGGATGGGCACGCCGGAAGGATCCTCGACGAACATGTTGATGAGGTCGGTGCGGGTGACCACGCCGATGACCTCGTTCTTTTCGACGACGGGAACCAGCCGCTGGTGCGCGCCCACGATGATCTTCATGAGGCGTTGGAGAGGGGCGTCCGGCGGGACCGTCAGGATGGTGCGCTGCATGTATTCGGAAACCGGCATGTCGCCCAGTTCGTGGGCTATAGCCTTGGAAGCCGTCTGGCATTCCATATAGCCGATGCAATGGCGCGTCCCCGCCCGGAAGACGGGAGCGGCCTTGAGGCCGTAGCGGTTCATGAGCTGTTCCGCTTCCCGGATGGTCTGCCTGTCCTCAATGCCGACGGCGGGCGAGGACATGAGATCCCGCGCCTGCTTGTTCGGGTTTACCTGCATGTACAGCTGTTGGAAGATGGCGTCCTTGAGTTCGGGGATGGGGATGCTCTTGACCGAAGCGGACGCCGCGAAACGGTGCCCCCCGCCCCCGAGCGCCTTGCAGATCTGGCCGACGTCCACGGCGTCCACGCGGCTGCGGGCCACGACCTGTACCTTTTCCTCCATGTTGGCGAGGGCGAACAGGACGTTGCAGGATTCCATCTCCATGAATTTCTGGGCGAGGTAGGCGAAATCGCCCATGAAGCTGTCCAGCGTGGCTTCGGCGAGGACCACGCTGTAAGGGCCGATTTCGTGCGCGGTGGCGGAGTCGAGCAGTTCGTTGAGAACCTTGATGTGGACGCTGGTCATGCCCGTCTGGACGAGATCAGCGATGAAGGGCAGATCCATGCCGTGCTGGCGCAGCCATGCCCCCGCAAGGAAATCTTCCGGCTTGGTGGACGTGTAGGTGAACGCGCCCGTGTCGCCGTAGATGCCGAGCCCGAGAAAGGTGGCTTCCTGACAGGCCGGGGTGATGCCCCGTTCCTGCAAGGCTTGGCAGATAAGCGTGCAGGTGGAGCCCGTGGTCCCGATGTGCGTCACGTCGGCATTGATGACCTTGTTCTTTTCGCCGGAGTAGGGGGTGGGGTGGTGATCCCATACCTCCACCTCCACGCCGGGAAGATCGAGCAGATCCTGCACCTGCGGCACGCGGGAACGGATTTGCGTGTCCACGACGACGACGCGCTTCACGCTGGCGTGATCGATCTCTTTTATATTTTTAAAGGTATACAGAAATACGGCGGTTTCGTTGAAGAACTGGTTCAGCGGCTTTTCCATGCTGCCCGGAAAGATCATGATGCTGTCGGGGTAGATCATGGACATGCCGATCATCGAAGACAGGGCATCCCAGTCGGCGTTGCTGTGGCAGGTGATGACGGTGGGGGCGGAGGCCAGGGAAGGTTTCATGCGGTTTCCTTATGCAGCTTACGACAGGTCGTCTTCGGGAGAGGAGGCGTCATCCGGGCCGGGCTCGGCGTGCTGGGACCGGGGATGGTATTTCCTGTGGATCTGGAGCAGGCGTTCGGACTGGACGTGCGTATAGAGCTCCGTGGCGCTCATGTCCGCATGGCCGAGGAGGATCTGCACGGAACGGAGATCCGCCCCGCCTTCCAGCAGGTGGGTGGCGAAGGAGTGCCGGAACGTGTGCGGGGAAATGGGTTTTCGGATGCCCGCCTCCAGCGCGTAGCGTTTGACCAGCTTCCAGACGCCCTGCCGGGAGAGGCCGTTGCCGGAGCGGTTGAGGAACACCCGGTCCTCAACGGGGGTGAAGAGGGGGCGCACGATTTTGAGGTATTCGGCCATGCGTATGACCGCCGCGTCATGCAGGGGGACAAGGCGCTCCTTGCTTCCCTTGCCGAAAATGCGCACGACGCCCCGCTGGAGATCCAGATCGATGGGTTGCAGTTCGATGAGTTCGGAAACACGCATACCCGCGGCGTACAGCAGCTCCAGCATGGCCCGATCCCGGAGCCCGAGCTTGCTGGTGGCGTCCGGCGCGTTGAGCAGGCGGACGATCTCATCTTGCGTCAGCACGTCGGGCAGGAGGGAAGGGAGCTTGGGCGTGTCGATGAGGGCGGCCGGGTTGGAGGCCAGTTCCCCCCGTTCGACGCACCATGCGAGGAAACTGCGCAGGGACGAAATGCGCCGCGCGAGCGTGCGGGTCGCGTCGCCGCGTTTGCGCAGCCAAGCGATGAACAGCGTGATGTTTTCGTCGTCTAGGCCGCTGAGGGGCGTTTCCAGCTCGTCGAGGAAGTCCCGGAGCGCGTCCAGATCTTGCCTGTAGGCGGCGACGGTGTTGCGCGAGAGCCCCCGTTCGGCTATGAGTCCATCAAGCCAGCGGGAAGCCAGTCTGGCGGGAAAACCTGCCGGAGTATCGGGGCGCTGCCCGTTCTTGTCGGAAACGGGAGATGCATGGATTCGCGTGGTCGTCTTCATGTTCGCAGAATACACCAGAGCATGGGGAATCGCAAACCGGTCGCGGTTTTTGGAGTGATATGATGAATGAGCGGCATATGGCGTATGTGTGCATGGGTTCCAATATGGGCGAACCGGAAACGAATCTGGCCCGGGCGCGTGAGGTTTTGGGGTCCCTGCCGGGCTGGAAAATCGAGGCGTCGTCGCCCGTGTATTTTACGGAGCCGCAGGATATGCGCGACCAGCCCTGGTTCGCCAATCAGGTTCTCAAGGTATCCTGCGCTTTAGACATGACAGCCCCCGATTTTTTGGATATGCTGCTTGATGTGGAAAAGAGGTTGGGCCGCGTCCGGGAGACGTCGGACCCGGCGATGCGGTTCGGCCCGCGCGTTATCGATCTGGATCTCTTGTTGTTTGATCATGAGCGCTGGGATACGCCGCATCTGGCTCTGCCCCATCCTCGCATGTCGGAACGGGCTTTTGTGCTTGTCCCTCTGCGGGATATCGAACCGAATCTGCTCCTCTCCGACGGACGGACTCCCGGAGAGGCGTTGCGTTCCCTCGCTCATGCCGTGGAAGGGAACCGCATCCGCCAGTAACGGCAATGCTGGAGTTGAACCATGTGGAAATGGTTGATCCTCATCCTTGTGGGCTATGCCCTGTATCGCATGTTCATGAACGACCGCAAAAAGAGCGGCGAGGATACCAAGAAGGAAAAGGAACATCTTATCGCTACCGGGGAGATGGTCAAAGACCCGGTTTGCGGAGCCTATATTGACTCCGACAGCAACATCACCGTTCGGGACGGCAAGACGGTTCACCGTTTTTGCAGCTACGACTGCCGCGACGAGTTCTTGAAGCGCATCGGAAAGCTGCCCGAGAAGACCGGCGGGGATGACGACGAATAATCTCCCTTGCGAAGGGCGGTTGCAGTCTTACAATAAAGAGGAGGCGGATTGTCCGTCTTCTCTTTTTTGATCATGGCGGCAGGGGCTCAGCCGCCCGCACAGCCACTCCGAATAGTGGGGATTTTTTGGCTTTTTCGTGTCCCTCCGCATGGAGGAGGTTTTTATGGTTGAATGATTCTAGCGCCAACTAATAATTGAAGAAAAGGGTATTCCGTGGTGCATCATGGAAAGCCGCCTTTACTCCGGGAAGGGGTGTGAAGGCGATATTTTCGGAGGTTAGTCATGGATGCAAAAGCCGTTTTGACTTCGATGCTTGCTGAGGCGGATATCCGGGTTGGGGGAGACCGTCCCTGGGATATCCGGGTTCATAATGAAGGCCTGTATAAACGGGTGCTTCGGGAGGGGACGCTCGGAGCGGGCGAGGCCTATCTCGAGGGCTGGTGGGACTGCGACCAGCTGGATGTGATGTTTTGTAAGGCCCTTCACGCGCATCTGGAGGATAAGGTACGGCGCAACCTGCCCAACGCGCTGATCGTGGCGAGCCAGCTCCTGTTCAACCTGCAAAGCGTAGCCAGGGCCCCAATGGTCGCGGAACAGCATTACAATACGGACAACGCCATGTTCGCGCGTATGCTCGGGCCTACGATGAATTACAGTTGCGGGTATTGGAAGGATGCCGAGACGCTGGATGAGGCGCAGCGCAACAAGATGGATCTGATTTGCCGGAAGCTGGATCTCAAGGAAGGGATGTCCGTGCTCGACATCGGGTGCGGCTGGGGTGGCCTTTCCTTATATATGGCCAAAGAATACGGGGTGAAGGTCACCGGGGTCACGATTTCCACGGAACAGCTGGCCTATGCCCGGGAACACGATGCCGGGCATCTCGTCAACTGGCTGCTGCAGGATTACCGTTCCATGGAAGGGCAGTTCGATCGCATCGTCTCCGTGGGGATGTTCGAGCACGTGGGACGGAAAAATTACGATATTTTCATGAAGACGACCAAACGGCTGCTGAAACCTTCGGGGCTGTTCCTGCTGCATACCATCGGCAACAGCAAGAAGAAGACGGGAACCGATCCGTGGATCAATAAATATATCTTCCCCAACGGGATGCTTCCCTCTCCCGTTTGCGTCGCAAAGGCCATCACCGGGCTTTATGTCATGGAAGACTGGCACAACTTCGGCGCCGATTACGACAAGACGCTCATGGCATGGCACCAGCGCTTTGAGGAAGGCTATGCGGAAGGCGCTTTCCAGTGCAGCGAGCGCGTACGCCGCATGTACCGGTACTATCTTTTAAGCTGCGCGGGCGCTTTCCGGGCGCGTGACATCCAGCTTTGGCAGATCGTGCTGAGCCCGGAAGGTGTGGAAGGCGGCTACTGCTGCCAGCGTTGAACGGTGCGGCGGGGAGCCCTGCCGCACCAGAAGCTGAAGCTTAGGCCCGCCGGTTACTGTATTCGCTGAACTTTTTCTCGCTTACGCGGCGGTTGCGGCCCAGCGCACAGAATACCTCATAAGAAATGGTCCCCCACCATTCGGCAAGTTCCTCGGGCCGGATGGCCAGCGGGCCCGAGCCCCCCAGCAGATAAGCCGTATCGCCGGGTTCGACGCCCGGGATATCGGTCACGTCGACGATGCACATCTGCATACACACCCGCCCAAGGATAGGGGCGCGCTGTCCCCGGATCAGGACTGAGCCGCGCATGGACAGCGAACGCGGGTAGCCGTCGGCATAGCCGGCCCCGACGACGGCCGCCCTGATGTCTTTGGGGGCGGTGTACAGGCAGCCGTAGCTGACCGTGGCGCCTTTCACGACGGGGTGGACGGAAAGCACGGGAGCCGCCATCTCCATGACGGGAAGCAGGCCCATGCCCAGCTTGGCCCTATCCGTGCCGTGAAGCGGATTTCCTCCGTAGAGCGTGACGCCGGGTCTGGCCAGATCGCCGACGTAGCTCGGCCAGCAGAGGAGGCCCGGAGAGTTTGTCAGGGATGTTTTGAGGCCCGGGAAAACGGCCTTCATGCTTTCCGTCGCTTCGTGGAAGCGGCGCGCCTGTTCGTGGGTGAAATCGTCGAGTGCCGGAGTATCCGAAGCGGCGAGGTGCGACATGACCAGCACGGGCCGCACTTCCTTGAGCGTACGCAGATAGTCGGCCAGCTCCGCCGCTTCATCCACGCGGAACCCCAGCCGGGACATGCCGGTGTCGAATTTGATGGCAACCGTCAACGGCTTCGCCCGTCCCGTCAGATGGCTTTGCGCAAGGATCCGCTCAAGGCTTTCCCGGCTATGGACCAGCGGCGTGATGTCGTAGCTCGCGGCAAGAGCCGTATCTTCATCCCTTGCCAATCCCATCAGGGCGAGCAGGAAAGCCGTATGCCCTTCCTGCCTGAGCAGTGCGCCTTCCCCCACGGAACCCACCGCCATATGCTGTATCCCTTCTTCCGCCAGCACACGCGCCACGGCGACGACGCCGTGCCCGTAGGCGTCGGCCTTGATGACAGGCATGAGAGAAGGGTGGCGGGCCAGCAGTGTTTTCAGGTTATGCCTAAGGTTTTCAAGGTGGACGGTGATGATGGCACTGCTCAAAAACATGGGACCTCCACGCTCAAGCGCTTTGCTGGTGAAAAAACAGGGACAAGGATTCTGGACGGTAAACGGGCGTGGAAACATCCCCCATTTCGTATCTCGGGAAAGTTATGGATGAATCGGAAAAAGGATCCTCTTTTTTTCGCCGCCCCCCGGCGGCGGGGAATAACCGAGGGTTTTTTTTGTTTGAAAAATGGGCTAGAGTACACTCCGCACGAACCAGAGCATGAAGCCGCGTTGTTTTTCAAAAGGCACCCCCGCGAGGGAGGCAGGCATTGAGAGGCTTCGGGATAGCGCCCGGCAATTGGTTCGAGTGATACAAAAGAAACGTTGCTGCGGAGTTATCCTTTTAAACACGCTCCTGTGCGGAGCATTTTTATAGTGCGTCCGAACGCTGGATGCAACAGGAAGTTTACCGTGCCCATGATTGTGCCCCTGCCTCGCGGAATGTTCCGGCTTGTGACAAAAACGGTTTGCGCGCCCATAGCTCTGCTGGCGCTTTTTCTTTGTTCGCCGGTCCATTCGTATGCCGCTACGGATGTGCTCACCATACCGATGGAAGACACGAAGGAGGCTTCGTGGAATCTTGAGGCGGACAAACTGGTCACGCTCAGCGACAATACCATCGTTGAGGCGCAAGGCGGGGTTGTCCTTCAGCGGGGAAACGACATCCTGAAAGCTGATTTCGCCCGGTACTATTCCGCGACAAACTGGGTTTATCTGAAAGGCAACGTGTTCGTCCGCATGGGCAAGGACGACATCCATTCAGATGAAGCCGAGTTTGATCTGCACTCCAAAACCGGCTGGCTGACGAATGGCCATGTTTTCATGGAGGGGCCGCACATTTATTTCAGCGGCTCGCGGATCATCAAGCATTGGGGTGATCGCTATACCTTCAACAAGGCAAAAGTGACGACCTGCGACGGAACCAGTCCCGCGTGGTCAATGAATGCCGAGCAGGCCGTCGTGGAGATTGACGGTTATGCCCAGCTTTTCCACTCGACTTTTGACGTAAAAAATACGGGAATCTTTTACAGCCCCTTCATGGTATTGCCGGCAAAGACAACTCGCCAGTCCGGGTTGTTGCCGCCAGACTACGGCATCAGCGATAAGCGTGGTTTTTATTATACCCAGCCGTATTTCTGGGCCATTGATGAAAGCCATGATATGACGTTCTACGGTGGCTGGATGACGAAGATCGGGCCGTCGCTCAGTGTCGAATATCGGGCGAACGAATTTACGGATCAAAAGACATGGCTCGCCGCCACCGGCATCTACGATAAGGATACCGTGGCGATTCCAGGGACGAGCCGGGTAAGCGAAAATAAGCAAACGCTGCGTACCAACAACGATCGGTACTGGTTGCGCGGAATGGCCGACGGATTCCTTGGGGCCTCCACGTGGCGTTACCGCTCCAATATCGATTATGTTTCGGATCAGGACTTTCTTCGTGAGTTCAACCAAGGGCCTACAGGTTTTGACAGGACCCGTGACAATTTGTTCAGGATGTTTGGGCGTGATTTGCAGGAAGACGATCAAAACCGCGTGAGCGCCGCTTTGGTGAGCAATGATTGGCAGCGCGTGGGCATCGTCGCCAGTATGCGGTATGAGCAGGATCCTGCCCTCGGCCACGGGAACAGGGCGCAAAGCCAGGATGAACTGGTCCAGCGCCTGCCGCAGCTTGACTTGTTCCTGTATAAGGGAAGAATCGTTCCGCAGATTCCCTTGGAACTGGAAGCGCAGTTCCAGTCCGGATATATGTACCGTGCTTCGGGAACAACCGGCGGGCGTACGGAAATCTATCCCAAGCTCTCTGTTCCTCTGGATTTTGGTTTTGGTTCCGTCATCGGTACGGTCGGGCTCCGTCAGACCTACTACAATACGGATCGCAAGGAGCATACCAGCCCATTGGCCATGTACATGGACAATTCGGCTTCCCCACGTCAGACAGGCGAATCCCGTACCATGATCGATATGGACATCCAAGGGTATACGGAAGCCAGCCGTATCTGGCAGCTTGGAGACGAATCGAGCATTCCGCTCAAACCTGAAAACGCCGGAAAGCAAATGTGGACGGCGGTTCGTCACGAAATCCAGCCGCGTATCCGGTATTCCCGCACGCCGCATGTTGACCAAGAAAAGAATCCTTTCTATTTGATGGAGGATAGAATCCTGCCCCGGGATGAACTGACGTACTCCATCACTAATATTGTAACGCGGAAGGGTTCCATTGTTTCGGTAACCGGAGAAGGGGATAAGCAGGAAGCCCGGCGCAGTACTTTTTATCAGGATCTTCTGCGCTGGCGGATTGAGAGCGGTTACGACTTTGAAGAGGCCCGCCGGGATCGGTATCGGGATGAATATGGGCGCAGGCCATTCATGGATATTGTTTCGGATTTCGAGATCTATCCTTGGCCGTGGCTCGGGTATCATGATAAAACGTATTTCTCGGCGTATGATGGACAAGTTACACGCCATGATCATGATATCAATCTGCGCTACAAGGATAAGATATCATGGTACACCGGTATGAGCTTCCGTGATAAGTATTACGACTACAGAAAAAAATTCCAGTATGAAAACTGGAACAATGTCCAGCTTACTTCGGATTTGCGGCTTATCCACAATGACTTGACGATCAATTTGACGCCTGAGTGGTCTATCAGGTTTGATGACTACCGTAATATGCGCCAAGGTGGAACGTTCGGAAAAACCTACGATCAAAGTATTGATATTGCCTATTCGGCGCAATGTTACCGCATTATAGGTCGGTATAATTACGATGGTTACGACAAGAGTTATTCTATCATGGTAGAGCTCCCCGGCATTTTTGATTGATCGCCGGGAACGATAAAATCGAAAAAACGGTTGACAGGTACGGGAAGAATCGCTAGAAGAATCCACGAAACGACGCATTAACGTCATTTCCACGGAGAGGTGGCCGAGACGGCCGAAGGCGCTCGCCTGCTAAGCGGGTATACGGGTAACACTGTATCGAGGGTTCGAATCCCTCCCTCTCCGCCATGAAATCAAAGGGTTACGATGAAAATCGTAACCCTTTTTTCATGCAAAAATTGGGGGTATAGATCGAATCTGTACCCCTAACCTGTACCCTTTTCATAACTGATTGAATTTGCTAGTTATTGTGATTGTTGTCTGTAATTCTATAATTTAAGGACGTTGAAATCGTATGAGTGAAATCTATACGGAAAATGTTTCTATCTTTGTTAAATATAATGATATGTATGATGATAACGCTACGCTAGAAAATATAATTGAAGGTAATGTAAATGAACTGACATTACAGATAATATCATTTCTTTCTTTTGGTCAGGGACAAGCAGCTTTCTTTAGAGAATGGTTTATTATGAACAGTAAATTAAATGAAAGTAGTTATAATAAACTGTATGGAACAAAAGCATTTTCTAGATTAGTTATGTTAACAACATGGGAAAAAATATTTTCCCATTTTTCTAAAAAAGATATAAAATTTATACAAAAGAATATTGTATATATATGATGAATATGTTTATACACAAAATGTTAGCTAGAATTTGTGATTATCATGATGAACGTTGTGAAAATATTTATAGCGAATTTATAAAAATACTTTTTAACTCTGAAAGAGATAAATATATTGCTAAGATGTATAGAGCTATAAAAATATTTATTGAAGATCATGATATTGATAAATATAATAATCTTTTTTTATATAAATATAATGTTGACGTGAAAGAGTATATAAATGTTGTTTATTTTATAATAAAAGAATTTACAAGTATGCAAGATAGGATTGGAAGTGGGGAATGTAATATATATGAATGGGGGATTTCTTCTCAGGATATTTTAAATAAGTTAAATATAGATATAGATAAGATTGATAGTATACTCAGGATGATATCACTTTCTTATGATGAATGGATTCTATTTTTAGCTAATAACCCAAGTCAAAAGGAGCGATTTTATTTTTTTAGAGATAAACCACTATTTGCTATTGATAAAAATATATATATTCCTATAGATGGAAGATTCTTAGAAGAACTACTTTTTGACACGTTAAGGCGTATGTATGAAAAATTAGAAACTAAAAGTAATTTCAGTAGAACATTTGGAAAAAGTTTTGAAAGATATATATTATCATTAATAAATGAATTTTGTTTTTATTCTAAACAACATACATATATGGGTGAATTTGAATATGGTCCTGAACCGTTGAGAAAAAAATCTCCAGATGGATTTATAATATCAGAAGATGGTATTGTTGTAATTGAAGTAAAATCTTCAAAAGTTTTTGATGAAGTAATAATTGGAGATGGAAATTGTAATTGTTTATATAAAAATATATATAGCTTATTTGATGCACCATATGAACAGATGATTCATTCTATTAAAGATATTGAAAAAAGCTGTCATGAATTAATAAAAAAAGAAATAGAAAAAATATATATTATAGTAACATTTTCTAATATGCCATTGATGCTGATTGAAAATAATGATACTAATAAGCAATATATATCAAATGAAAAAAATTCATTTAGCGTCATGGCATTTGAAATGCTTCTCGCTGCTTCGGAAGTTTCTGGGAGTACATGTTTCCATATATTAAAAGAATATAGAGAATATCCTCATAAGATCACAGCAAAGAATTTTTTTACTAGAAAATTTGTTGAAAACGATGGTGATTATAACGGAAAAATTTTTCAGAATATGTCTGAGTACTCTGAAAAATTCCACCAAGATTATCGTAGAAATAATTCTAATAGTTAACGGGTATTTTAAAAAATTAATTATTTTTTGTTTATTAAAATTTTTCACCGAATCATGGACGGTCGGATTTCAACCTCCCCGGTTGCGACCGTCCACCTGTCCGCTCCTTTGGCAACCTGCACTTCATAGAAGCGCCTGCTAATGTCCCCTGTGTGTGCTCGGGTTTGAGCCGCACGTCAAAGACGCCCTTTGCGGCGTCGACCATCACAATATCCCTTTCGAACGCTGCCCTGAATCGGCGTTGCCGTGTACATGACAACGGCAACGCCGATATCTTTATCTGAATGATAGTGCCCCGTGATAGATTATGGCACAGGTGTGTCCATTACTGGAGTTGCATGGTTTCACGGGCATAGCCGCGCATGGATGCCTGCGGTTTGTTGGGCTTCATGCGCTGCATGGCGAGGGGGTAGAGCGGCTTGATGACGAGATGGCGCTTGTCCTCGCGGATCATCTTGTTGTTGTAGTCCCTCCAGTCCCGCAGGACTTCTTCCTTGGTCACCATGTCCTTGGCTCGGAAGGCCTTGAGATAGCGGGTGACGAGTTCGTCCTGCTTGTTCTTCTTGAAGGCTTCCACATCCGACTGGCCTTTGTGGGCGTCGAACGCCTTGCTCTGGCGGACGGGCTGGAAGCCGAGAGCCTTGGCCACGAACTCGGACTTCGAGAGTTTTATCGGGCGTCCCGTGCCGTCGGCGATGGGCTTGCCGCTGCGTGTCGTCATGCCTTCGTCGGCAAGGCGGATGGCCTTCATTATGTTGGAGGCCGCCGTGGGCAGGGCCTCTTCCGTGGCGCGCCAGTAGTCGCCCTTGCCCGCGAACTCGAACGTGTTGCCGATTTTTTCGAGCATGGCCACGGGCACGCCGAAGATTTCCATGCCGCTGGAAAGGATTTGCCGGCCCCAAGGCTTGTCGCCCTTGAGGTCTTGCAGGATGGGCAGTTCCATGCCGAGGGAGCCGGAAATGGTCACGCCCGCCATTGAGGGCATCCCATAGAACAGCACGTCGGCGGCGTTCTTTCCGCCGTTCTTGTAGGCCCAGTTGTAGAGCTTGCGTTCCGGGTCGTCGCCGTCGGAGAAGAGCTGGCGCCACACGGTCATGGCCGTACTCCAGAGCGGGACGGACACGAGGCCGCCGAGCGTTGCGGTCATGCCCAGCGAGATGCCGACGGCGGCCTTGCCGCGCCAGCCCATCTTGAAGAGCGCCCGCCAGAACTCCAGCGTGTTGTGCGTGAAGCTGCGGAACGTGTAGAAGGAGGAGGCCACCTTCCCCACGTCGCCGTGCCGGAAGATTTCCGGGCGGTTCGCTTTGCCGTAGAGGTAATGGGAGTCCGTCACCAGTCCGGCGGCGAAGTCGCGGGCGGACTGTTCGTCAAACTTCTGGCCCTTCTGGTAGCCGAAGCGTTCGAGGGTTTCCGTGTTGACGACCTTCCCGGCGCGGGCCGCACGGTAGGCGGCGAGCGCGAGGCTCGTGCGGTTGAAGCGTTCGGCTGCGCTCATGGGCCAAGCCATGATGCGGGAGAACTGCCGCCATGCGTAGCTCATGCGCCCGCCCGTCAGATCGCCCATCATCTCGCGCATGAAATTGTCACGGGTGATGCCCCTGTCGTAGAAGTCCTGAAGGAACGCCTTTTCCTCCGGCGTGATGGACTTGGCCTTCCCGTCGCTGAGCTGATGGCAGAGCGCCTTGCCCGCGTCGCGGATGAAGCTGGTGGCGGCGTGTTTGAACCCAAGCTCCACGCCAAGGCGCGGGTAGCCCGTGATGAGGTTCTGCGTCAGGTTCACGGCGGCCGTCTTGAAGTTGCCGCCAAGGAAGTTCAGGAACATGAGGTTTTTCGCCGTGTCCACCAAGGCGTCGAGGCGGTCGGCATTGCGGAGCATGTCCATGACGTAGTTCTTGGCCCAAGCGTAGAGGCGCGGTTTTTTCTTCGCGTCGACCTTGGAGAGGGCTTCCCCAAACTTCATGGCCGCATCCATCTTGGTGAGCCAGCCGTACTGGCCTGAGCAGTAGGTGAAGAGGACTTTACCGATGTCTTCCATCTCGTATCCGGCGATGTTGTCCCGGCGCAGCATGTGCTGGCCGAAACCGCGAGCCTTGAACAGATCCGACACCTGTTGCTCCATGGCCCGGAGCAGCTTCTTCTTGATGTCCCCGTCAATGCCGGTGCTGCTCAGCGCTTCCTGAAGCACCTTTTCCATGTCCGCCGTCCGCATGGGGAATTCGAACACGTCTTCGGACAGGTCTTGCAACTTCCCGTACTCGATGTCCTTGATGCTGTCGCCGTACTTGGCCTTCAGTTCTTCGAAGATCTTTGCGGCCTTGGCGTCAGCCGTGAGTTTCGTGCCGAAGAAATGCCTCCGTTCGAGAACGTTGCCTTCCCCGTCCAGCACGCGGATGGAGTGATCGCCGAACCGGACATGGGGGAAGTAGTTGTGCACGGAGCCCATGCTGGAACGGTACGTGTCGATGACGTTCTTCGGAAGCTTGTTTTCCCGCAGGTGGTTGTACAGGCCGAGCTGGCTGTTATCCAGCATGCGCCGGATTGTAATGAACACGTCAACGGTTTTCCCGTCGAGGCTGACGTTCTCTCCATTGACCCCCTTGAACGTATTGTGCTGCGTGAGAAAGTCCCGGAGCTGTTCGTAGTGCGCATCGTTCAGGCCGGAATATTCCCAGTCCCCGTCGGGCAGGGTGCGCTTCTCAAACTTTTCTTCCGTGATGGCCCCGAGTTTTTTCCCGTCGAGCTTGTGGAGCAGGGCCGTCAGGTTTCTGTGCTGCGCTTTGGAAAGGTTCTTCAGGCCGTCGTACACGCCCTTCATGGCTTCCTCGACCTTTTGGGAGCGCGTCTCTTCGCGGTCGAGCTGGATGTCCAAGAGTTGCTGAACTTCGGGGTGATCCTTGGCGAGGAACTGCGTGGGGCGAGCGGTCTTCTGAAGCAGGGAGATGTCCTCGTCGTTGGCGAGGCGCAGCTTCCGCATTTGCTTTATAGCCGAGAGCAGTCCCTTCCCGGAGCGGAGTTCCTCCCGCACGTGTTCCTCAGCGAGGGAGGCCCGGACTGTGGGCTTGTCCGTTGCCGTGTTCACGTCAGCGGGCTTGCCCGTCCCATTGAAGACATGTTGTCCAAGCCGGGAGAGGAGGGCGTCCACGCGTTCGTCGCCAAGGTTCAGTTCACGGCCCGTGATGCGCCGCATGGCGCGGGCAAGCATCCGGCGCACGGCGGAGACGATGCGTTTCCACAGCGGCGCGTCGGCCTTGGAAAGCTCACCGGCGTTTTTCTTTTCGGCGCGCTTGCTGACGTATTCCTCAATGACGGTTTCCCGGTCGGCGGCGTTGAGGCGGGGATCGAGGTCGTAGCGTTCGGCGATGTCCCTGATGCCCTCGTTGCCCATGCCGCCAAGCTGTGCCCAGAGCTGGTTGGTAAGCTGTTTCCGTTCCTGCGGAGTGAGCAGGGAATGCATACCGTGGTGCCCGATCTGCTCGTGCATCCAGATTTCGGACACGCGGTCGAGGCTGTTGATGTTGGCCGCGACGAACCAGATCTTGCCCGTACCCGTATCGTAGCCGCCTTCGAAGACGGATTCCCTGCCCTCGTACTGTTGCCGGATATGTTCCGGCAGGTCTTCAAACCGCTGCACCACCTCCGTTTGCGTGGCGTTCTTTGCGGCGTTGTTGAGGGCGGAGACGGTGCGTTCCACGGCCTGCGGCCGTACCCGGGCGCGATGCGGAGGGCGTTTCCCGGCGAGATCCATGAAGGAATCGTTGACGCTGGCACGGGAAGAGTCTATATTTTCTTTATCAGATGCGTTCGCATCTTGAGAGACACTGCTCTGGCCCGAGATTGCGTGAGGGGTTCCTGTATTGGAATGACTGGTCTGCGCCCTTTCCCAGAGTGGTGTTCTTTTTTTGTATCTATCGGGGCGAATCAGGGTCGCCGTCACAACTCGATAGAAATGTCCGTCGGGTGAGAATTGCAAACGAATAATGGCACGCTTATTGAGTTTATCGGAAACAGAAATAAGTTCATAGGATTGGTTATCCTTTCCCTGATAAACTGCGGCTATATTGCTCAGGGTATCTTGCACGAATTCTTGAGCATTCGTAAATCCAGCATCTCTGATTTCGTCCCCGTGTCTTTCCTCGATATGCTGGAGACCTTCCTTGTCCAGCACAATCTCACCGGGCTTGTTCAGCCTGAGCGTTGAGGCGATCTCGGGCGAGACATATCCCACGACATCCTTGCCGCCGTCTTTCAGGGAGGCTCGTGTGAGGTCTACTTTCTGGACTTCGATGGCCGTCCCCGTGACGTCGCGGGCTTCCGTGCGGAAGTTGTCGGCGACCAGCGAGTAGCCCTGCTTCTGGAGCGCGTTCATGGCGGCCCGGAGCTGTTCTTCATCAATATGGCGGGCAACCATATCCCGCCCCGCCTTCACGAAGTCCTGCCCGATGGCGCTCAGAAGTCCCGTGTTCAGATAGTATTTTCCGCCCGTGGCCTTGGCTGCGGGCACGGCGATACGGTACGTGTCGCCATACGGGGACATCCTGCTGATGCGCAGCAGCTTGTCCGACGTCTTCACCATCCCGTTGCCGCCCGTCCGCTCGAAGAAGCGAAAGGCATCGTCGGCGGCGGGGAACTTCACATCCAGTTCGGAAACCAGTTCCTTCGCGTCGACGCCCTTGTTCAGCAGGATGCCCATGCGTCGGCTGCCCTGCGTGTCGTCGAACGTGATGATTTTTCCGGTCTTCAGTTCCTCGGCGGCGGCCAAGAGGTTCCCGGTGGCAATCCAGCGCTTTTCCCGAACTTCGTTCTGAGCGGAGTCGAACGCCGTTTCCATCTGTTTTTCGGTCAGGCCGGACGGCGCGACGACAACCTTCCCGGATTCCAGCTCGCTGACATTGCGGGCCAGCTTGGAGAAAGGAATGGTGATCTGGCGTTGTGCGTTGGTCACGGCGACGGTCATCTGCCAGTTGCTCAATGCCGTGGGGTTGTCGCCCTTCTTGCGGCTGATGCGCGTGACAACGCCGTCCATCGGGCCGTCCCTGCCGAGGAGGGAAACCTGCGTGCCCGGCTCGAAACGGAAGAGGGCGTCGTCAATGGCATGGAGGTTCTCTTCGGCGCGGGCGATGAAAGCGCCACGGCGTTCCTCATCCTCCATCTTGGCGGCCCGTTTTTCGACAAAGGATTCCGCATCGGCGTGCAGTGCGTCACTCAGCCCCTCATGGCCGACCACGCCCTGTGCGACAAGTTCGTGAACCTTTTTGGCCGTGTACGGCTTGCCGAGCACCTTCACATCGAATTCCTGAAGGTTCGAGGTTTCCGTGAAGGCGGACTCCGTGTCCACGCCATCCTTCTTCGGCGTCAGCTCGATGCTGCTCACCAGCTTGGCGTCGAGGGGCAGCGCCTGCGCTTCCAGCCCCGTGCCGCCCATGGCTTCCGCCATGGCGATGGTGTCGGCGTATTCCTGCTCCAGAAGGGCGTAGAGCTGTTCCTGTTCCTTGACGGACAGGACGGGGATGCGTCCCGTGACCTTCTGCATGGCGTTTTCGATGTCGCTGGCTTCCTTGATGGGGTTGCCCAGCTTCTTGTTGAACTCGGGGTTGTCCCGCAGGACTTGAACTGCGGCCATATCGCCGTACTCGTTCAGGAAGTCCGGGATGTTCTCGAACGTCTGCGCGCTCTTTCGGTTCGCCGTGGTGTTCGCGTTGAGCGAGGCCATCTTTTTGCCGAGCACGGCGGCCGGGCGCTTTTCGCTCGGCATGTCCGAGATGAGGAACTGGTAGGCCGGGGGCGTTACCTGTCCGGTGCGGAACACGCGGCCAAGCGTCTGCATGAACACGTCGATGTTCAGTTCCGGCTGGACGATGATCATGTTCCGCTTTTTCTGGTCGGCGAAGTTCTCCGAGGCGTGCAGCGAGATGCCGGTCGAACCGGACTGGTTGATGATGAGCGCGTCCAGCTCGCCGCCGTTGAACCGGCTTACGACGTCGACATTGTTGCTCGAAGTGGCTTCGCGCTTGCGGTACTTCTGCTGGCCGTCGCTGTAGTCGATGGCGTCCGTGCGCCCCGTGATTTCGTCGGCCCGGATGCCGCGCTCGCGCAACCCGTTGAGAACCCGGTCGATGGGAGAAACGGGCAGGTTGGAGAAGTCGGCCTTCTCAATGGCGTCCTTTGCCTCGTTGTAGGCACGGAGCGCTTCCGGGGAAAGCTGGTCGTCAGAGAGGTAGATGGAATCCTTTTCCTTCGAGCCGGGCTTGTCCACGGTGATGGTGCGGGTCTTGTCCAGATACCGCAGGAACATGTCTTTCCAAGACAGGTCGACGGCATCTCCGTCCTTCAGCCCGTCGGCGCTGGCGCGTTCGCCGATGAAAGACCCCATCGTATTCGCCACGGTAATGACGGGCTTCTCGCCGCGCTCCACGGCTTTGGCCGCCGCCTCGACAGCGGCGTCGGCCTTCATCGACAGGGTGTACTGGCCGATGAGGTTGTGCATGATGGAAGAAAAGCCCGTGCTGTGCATCCCCTGCTTGCCGATGCTTCCATCAGCGAGCACGGCTTCGCCGGAACCGGCGAGCTGCTTCTCGATGTTTTTGATGTCTCCTTCGCGGGCTGTATCGAACGCCATGATGCGGCCCATGATGCCCGCCGTCCGTTCGGCGACCTTCATGTCCACAGGGGCGGGAACGGTATCCACCGTGGCGCCCTCGAAGCTTTTTTCCCGGCGGATGTACTGCCCCGCCTGCGTGAGCATGGTGGCCACGGCCTGTTGCATGGGGATGCCGCCGCGGGACATGATCTCAGTAAGCTGGTCAAGGTCTTCCACGGCGTGCTGCATGTCCGTCTTGGCATAGAGGGACATGACGTCAGGCCGTTTCGCATAGGTGGCGGAAGAGTAGAACACGCCGTTCGGGGATTCCGCGATGCGTTCCCGGAGGAAGCTCCCCGTGCTCTTGGCCGCATCCTTCTTTTTGTACTTCCCCTTGTCGCTCCCCCCGGCGTTGTGCGACTCGTCGAGGATGAGCACCGTGTTTTCGTTCAGGCTGCGGAGCAGTTCGCGGCGCGGCGAGTCTTTCCCGTTGGAGGGCGCAAGCTGGGAATACGTGGTGAAGATGCCGTCGAATCCTTCAAGTTTTCCTTGAGAGATGGCTTTGGCGATCACCTTGTCGAGGTTGGACGGGCTTTCGAGCTTCCCTCCGTCGGGCAGGGCGATGGCATTCTTGCCGCGCAGCTTGTTCGTGGGCAGGGGATTGAAGCCGGTTTCCCCGATGTCGTTGAGGTCGCGGAGCATGTCCGCGTACAGTTCCGGCTTCATGGTCACGAACACGGGCGTCTTGCCGTTGCGCTTGGCCCACCGGATGATGGCGGCATTCACGCGGCCCTTGCCGATGCCCGTCTGGTCGCCCGTGATGAACCCGGCCCCGCGCGACATGTTGTCGATGGCGAGCGCGATGGCGTCCACCTGTTCCCCGGCAAAGCGTCCGGCAAGCTCGGCGGCGTCCTTGTAGCCCAGTTCCTTGGCGACGAAGGCGTCAATGTCCCCGTGCTTTTCGCGCAGGTTCTCCAGCGCGTCGCGGATGGGCGCGGCCATGTTCTTGGGAATGAGCGTGCCGAGGGAAGCCGACTGGCTTGCAGGCTGATAGACGTCCTGAAGGTCGGTACCCTTGGTGACGGTGGGCTGTTTCTTGGGCTTTGGCGTGGAAGAAGGCGCGGCCTCCTGTTTCGGGGCCGCGTCTTCTTTGTGGACGTCTTGTTTGACGGGGGGCTTCTTGCGGTCTTCGGCAGAGGCGGGAGCCTCTTCTACCACTCGGGCTCGTACGGCAGACCCAGCGCCTCGTGCCATATCGGCAGGCTTACTTCCGTCATCAGGTACTTGAGCGCTTCCTCGTTCTTTTCCGTCGGCGACGGCCACTTCCTGCCGTTCAGATCCATCCTGTCCCACAGATGCACGAGGAACGCGTTGTCCGCTTCCACCAGTATCTGAAGGGCCTGCGGGTCGCCCTCCGCCAGTTTCCGCCAGCTCAGTTCCGGGCTGCACATGCCCAGCTTCTGAAGTTCGCTCACCAGATTGTGCGCGTCCTCCTCCGCTTCGCTGCTCTGAAGAAGCAGCTCTTCCAGCCAGCCCTCCAGATGCCAGTACAGGTGTTGCGGATCCTTGATCTCCGTCACGTCTTCCGGCATCGGAATCGCCAGATCCCAGAAGTCCTCGCTCGGTATCCACACCCTGCCGTACTTCTTGTTTTCCGCCATTGAGAAGCTCCTCCAGCGAGTCAAAAGTTTTATAGACGCGCGGCAGGTTCGCCGCGGGGAACGGCCTGCCTTCCGTCTTACCCTTGCCGCCAACCACGATGATGTCAACGGGGAAAGAAGCCCCCTGCCGAGTCCAGAGCCTGCCGTCCACGGAAAAGTGGTCGGCAACCTTGTAGTTGTCGTACAACGCCTTGTAGAAACTGCGTTGCGTCGCGGTGTTGTACTTCGCCCGGCGTCCGGCTTCGGAGCCTTTCTTACCGCCGAGGATGAGCACGGCCTTCCCGTCCGGCTTCATGGACTGGAGCGCCTTGAGTGCGATGGCTTGGTCGATTTCTGCCGTCTCGTGCCCGGATACTTCCCATCCCCGTTTGTTTCCGGCGTCGTCCTTTACCGTCCCAAACGGCGGATTGGCAATCACGGCATCGTACTGCTTGCCCGGCGTGTAGTCCGTGGCGTCGTGCTCCGTCACGTCAAAGTCCTGTGCGCGGAGCCGGGAGGCCCGGTTCGCATCCAGTTCGTTGACGGTGGATTTCTTGGCATCAGCGCCGATGAGCAGCATGCCGTTGCCCGCCGTGGGCTCATAGACGGTCTTGGTCTTGTCGACGCCCGCAAGCTGCGACGCGAGATAGGCCAGCGGCGCTGGGGTGCTGTACTGCTGGTTGGCGACGCTTGTGCTGGTGCGGGAGGAAAGGTTGGGCTGCCTGTGATACAGGTCGACAAGCCCTCTGAACGTATCCACGGCATCCTTGCCGTCGTTCACGATGTCCTGTGCGGCCGCCGTGACGCCAAGCTCCACGGACTCATCCACGTCTTTGACAATGGTGGATTTGCGCTCCGCAGGCACGCCTCCGAGCAGGGCGTCGGCTTCCTTTCGGGCTTCCCGAATGTCGCCGTACTGTCGCCCGGACTCAAGCTGTTCCTTGAAGTAGCCGCCGAGAGCTACCGTATCGGGCGCTTCGGCGGAACCGTAGCGCCGTTCTTCGGAAGAGGGCGTCTGTTCCGCTGCGGTGTTCACCTCATTCGGCATCGGCATCATTGTGCTGGCGTCAACAATATGATCATCCGTGGCGGCGGGCGCAGGTGTGGGCACGTCCACCATGTTGCTGACGTCGGCAAGATGGCCTTGCGGGACGGCAGGTGCTTCCGGGATGGGGGAAGCTACGGGAGGCTGCTGCGGAAGAAGGGGAGATTCCCACTGATAGGCAAGATTTCCTTTGCCTCCCGGCCAGAGGCCCAATCCTGCGGGTTCCGTTTGTGCGGGGAGAGCGGGAAGTTCCGTTGCGGCGGGTTGCGCCATAGGCATGCCGGAAGACGCTTCTCCTGTCAGATTGCCGCCAATGCCGGGCATGGGTATGGTGGGGCCTGTACTTTCATTGGGCATGACCACGGAACCAGAGCCTGTGGGAAGCTTGCCCTGTGCGGGGGGCAGGGTACCAATTCCGAAATTCGGCTGAGTGTTGACGGTGTAATCTGCGTCGATGACGTCAGCACTGGCAGGGGTTACGGTTCCATCCGTATGCGCACGGTATTGGGCATCTTGAGCAGCATAAGGAAGAGTTTTTGGAGAGACGCCGGGATTGAGCCCGAGAAGGTCAAGCTTGCCACCCTTTTCTTCTTCGGTACGTGGAACCTGTGACGGGGAGGAATCCAGTACCGGTTTATCCGCACTGAAGAATTTGCTGCGCGTATACTCGGCTGCGGCGACGGGGCCATGCGTCATGCCCAGCATGAGGTTTGTCGTCCCGGCCTGTTCCTTGAATGCCTGAAGAATACCTTCACCGCCAGAATACCTTTTGTCACTGAGTCCGGCTTCGTGTTCAATATTCCCCTGCGCGTACTGTGCAATCGTTTCGCCAGTGTGCTCTCCGGCTGCGTCCAGTCCAAATCCGCCAAGTTTGTTCAATGCGCCTTTGACGGCATTTTTTCCGAATATCCTGCCTGCAATCCGATTGAAAACAAAATCCGATCCCAGTTCCGTGAGCGCTTCGATACCGCCGTACTGATTGCCCATCAGATTGTATTCAGCAACAACCGCATCGGTTTCTTCTTGATCAAGAGGACGCCCCCGGAATTTCCGGGAGAATTCGTTCACCTGATTCAGCTTGTCCACAAGGAACTGGTCTTTGCTGGACGCCCCGAGGATGACGTTACCGATGCCCGCAACCGGCATTGCTGCGGCTGACCCCATTAAAGAGAGGCCGCCGACGAGCGCACCCGTAGCCGAGTAGGGTGCGGAAGTCTGAGCCCCGGATGGATCCAAAGGAAGCCAGTCGCCTACCGGATTCTCAAGGTGCCCATACTTGGCGCGGTAAACTTCATCACGCATTTGTTTCTCACGAACAGCCTTGTTCGTGGAATCATTCGGATCTGCGGAGATAGTTCCCTTCGTCCGTTCCCGGTTGAATCTTTCGGCATATTCTTCAGGGTTCTGACGAATATCCTCAAGATCCGAAATGGATTCAATGTCAGGGAGATCGTCGCTGTGGACGGCGATTTGCCGTCCTGCCTGACGAAAAGTCGTTTCAATACCGTGGCCAAGATTCTTGGCCACGTCGACAGCCGCGTCGATCCATCCCCCTTTGTCTTCGGGGAGGAGCATGTTCTGGGCAACGAAGAGTTCCCGCTGCTGTTCACGGACTTCCGGGTCGAGGTACTGGGCGGCCTTACCAGACATCTTGTCGTAAAAATTGCCAAGGACGGTGGCCTTTTCTTCGGAAGGCAGAGATGCAAATTCAGGATCTTTATACCAGTCAAGTACTCTAGAATCGAAGCCGCCGGACAATTCATGCGTCTTCATGAAGTTGGTACGTGCTACAGCCTTGTCTTCTTCGGATGCGGAGAGAGAGGGGGCAATGCTTTTGTCAAAATAGTTTTCAATAATAGATTGTTTTTCGTTTTCAGGAAGTTTCCTGAATTCGCCATCTTGATAAAAACTCAGGATATTGGAATCAGACATGGGCAAGACCTACTATCTAAAATTCTTCCAGCTGGTGTTTCCAGATTGAGGGTTGGCAGCCCCATCCTGAGATTGTCCTGATTGAACGGCTGTGCCGAAATGGATGCCGAGGTTTTGCTGAAAACTCGCCGCGACCTGTTCCCGTGCAAATGACAGCGCATCCGCAAAATCGGTGTCGTCAAGAGATACGGGAATAGGTTCCCCGTATTCATTCATTTTTGCATAACCTTTCGACGTCTTTCCATACCCCATCTGCGCCAGCGTCGCGTCGACCATCCGGTTGAAGGCATTCAGATCGGAAGCCTTCGGAGAGCGTCCCTTATTGCCACGCAAGGAAAGGGCCTGCCCATACAGGCCGATCCGCCTGTCTTCCATATCCAGACGGCGGTTATCCATCTTTTCCTTGCGGGCGTCCGTGGCCTTCATCAAATCGGTGATACCCATTTCGGCAAGCTGTTCCCGTGAGAACTGCTGGTTGCTGCCCGGAACGCTATACATGGGTTGGGTGACACCGTTGGGCCCCACCCCGACGACAGGGACAAGCTCTACTTGCTTCCCGTCTTTCCCTTTGCCGATGACGGTATTGTTCACATCCATCATCAACTGGGTGTTCATTTCGTTCATGGCCATGCCGTTCAAGAGAGTAAATTTCTGGAACTCCTTACTGTTGTTCCTGAAATTATTCAGCATGCCATAGGCTTCCTGCATGGACATCTTGCCGGATTGTTGTTCGCCGTCCGGTGTCGTGTACATCACATCGAACCCACCATCCTTGTCGGGGGTCAGCCGATAAGGTGCACGCAACTGGGCGCTGAAACTGCCCATGAGGGAGCGGGCAAGATCGGCGTTCCCGGACTGCATGGCCTTGTCGATTTCGCTCCCGTACTGGCCGAGCAACCGCGTCTGATACTGGGCATCCTTGATTTGGTTTTGGAGGATAGTCTGTTTGCCCTGTTCGGTTTGAGACCACGTGTTGACGTGGGAGGCGAGGGCGGCCATGCCCGCGCGGTCGGAATAGAGCTTCGGATCCAGCGCGTGGAAGTCCCCGCCGTTGTCCGCGAGGGCCTTGGCAATGGCGTCGCCGCGTTCTTTGAGAGTGGATTGTTCGCGGAGCCTGTCGATATTGTTGAAGAGGCCGAGGGCATTGTTCACAGTGGAAAAAACATCGTCGCTCATAGGAACTCCATCTTAAAACAGGCTGGGAGATCTTTTGATAAACCCGGAACTCCAGCCGTTCGTGATGGAGCCGGTACTGGGATTGCCAATGGAACCATCGTTTCCAGTATTCCCGCCCCCAAACATTTTTTTGATGTTGTCGGTGGCGCCCGTGGAAATATCAGACCCGATGCCGGAACTGCCGTAGGCCAACCCAATGCCAGCCCCTTGAAGCGCACCCGTGCCGCCTCCATCAATGGCCCCACCAAGGCCGCCTCCAATCATGGAGCCAAGAGCTGTCCCCACGCCGGGAGCGATGAAGCTCCCCGCTATCCCTCCGACGACGGAACCGAGAACGCCGCCGATGCCGCCGCGCCCTCCGCTGGTCTTGGTTTCCGAGTGCGTCGTGGATGTCTGGTTGATTTTCTTATCGCGGGCGGCCGCCATGGTTCCGGCAAGCCTGAGCGCATCCATGCTGAGGTCAGCCGTCTGTGTCCACGGCTTCTGCCCCATGTCGAATATTCCGTATCCCATGCGTTTTCTTCCTATGAGGCATACAGGCCCAGCCCGGCTGAAACGCCGGACGCGAGCCGCTTGTAGTTTTCGTCCTCGGCGGACTGGAAAGCCTTGGTTCTGGCTCCGGCCACCTGCGCCGCGTTCTGGAGCGAGGAGTCTTTCATGGCGTTCGTGAAAGCTCCCGAGTTCGGATTCAGGCCGAGGCGGGAAGCATTCCGCATGAGCTGCTTGTTTTGCTGCGAGGCGGCGATGCTCTGATCCGTTCCCGCCCGATTAGCCCATACGTCGGCGTTGACCCCCTCGGCGGATTTGGTCAGGAACGATTTCGTCATTTCATTGATCTGCGGGAGGGTATCATTGAGCAGGCCGAGCTTCGCGGAGTTCTGGGCTTTTTTGATTTCGAGCGCGCCCTTGGATACTTCTCCCTCTAATGGTGTCTGTTCCAGCTTGATCTGGGCCTGTGCCGCTTCAAGCGGAGCGGAGGTTTTTTCCCAGAAGGAGTAGTACTTGTCGGAAAGGTCTTGGGCACGCTCTTGGCTTTCGGCGAGGCGGCGGTTGTATTCTTCGTCCACGACATTGGTGATGTTCGTGGTCGAGTTCGTGGACGAACTGCCCCCTCTTTTGCATTCGGCCATAGGGCCGTCGTACCAATAGGTTTCATCTTCGAGGACGTTGCCAGTACGCATGTCGATGACGATCTTGGTGTGGATCAGGTGTCCAGCCATGCTTCCTCCGTGCTTTCGCGGGTGACGGTGGAGAATACGGCGTCTTCGCTTTTCCCCGTGTCGGCGAACCATGCGCCGTGCGGGATTTCCCCCTGAATCACCACGCCGGTGAGCTGCATCCGTTTGATGGCGATCTGGTTTCTCTTGGGGGTGAAGCCGTAGAGCATGTCCAACATGTATTCCCCGTTGGCGTCTTTCAGGCGGAGCAGGGTGGCATTCATGAACCGGGCGAGGATGATGCTCGGCGCTTCCGGCCCGCGCCCCCATGCATTGCGGAAGAACGCAAAGTGGACTCGGGCGGACTTCTCGCGCATGTCGTTCAGCCAGACGAACCCGGCGGCCTGGCCCTTCCAGTAGACGGCCCAGAAGTGATTGCAGTGGAGGCGGACAAGGCTTACGAATTCGTATTCGTCATGAACTTGTCCGCCATAAAACACGGCGCTGGCCGTGCCGGATGACTGCAGCTCGCGCCAGAGATGGGCCAGTTCCGTATTCGACAACGCCGACTTATGGCGCAGCATGCACTGATTCATCGGGCACCCGCCTGTTTTTCAGCTTGAGCCTGAGTGATGATGTTCATATCAACAAGGTCTTGCAGCGTTACGGCTTTGCTCCCCTTATTGCCGGATTCTCCAATAAGGGCGGAGAGCCGGGAGCGGACGCCGGAGAGAAAGGCCCTCAGATCAGTAGAGTCCACACGCGGGACTGGAGGAAGAAAAAGTTTCTTGTTCATGTGTACAGCTCACTCATGGCTTCGGCCATGGCGATACGTTTGACCGTGCGGTTGGAAATGACGCGGACATACCATGTGCGCGCTGTAAAACCAGCAGGCAGGGCGAATGGTTCTCTATTCAAAATGCGCTTGGAAAATACGGCATTGCCGTTGGCGAAGAAGGTCGCGGTGATCAGCGGAGAACGGCTTATGATCAATCCCTGATAGGAGTCGGAGGCATACGGAACTTCGGAACAGGGAAGAAAGCCGATGCCCCCAAGAACGCCGCCGTATGCCTTGATATGCTTATTGAACAGGGTAGTGAGCTGTTCAGCCTTGCTATCCAGTTCGTCTTCTATGGATACTTCCACAAGGGCTGCGGCGAAGTTCGTAGGGTTGGAGAGCAGGAAACTCTTGGAACGCCATATTGTGAAAAGATTGGTATTTTTGTCCCCCTCCCACTCCCAACATGTGTTGTCCACGGCAACAAACATGCGCTCCCCGTCAGTGGCCACTGTGACATCATCCACGGCAATATCCGTCGTCGCCATGAGCTTATTGTCCATGGAGAGACAGAAACCTTGGTGGGATTCCGAAAGGGTTCGGGAGAAGACGTATAGCGTGCCTGCACACCAGCATCCGAACATGGATGAGGGGTTCAGATCCAGCCATTCCGGTTCTTGGTAGTAGTTGTTCGTGATGAGTTGAGGGCTGCTTATCCCGTTTGCGACAACATACAGGCCATTGCGGGATGGGAACACGACCCCTGCGGGAGTTTCGATGACGCCGCGTGGTGACAGGCATGGGGTTTCACCTTCAAGCCGTACGGGAACCGCAGCGGTAATGTCGTCTACCGACATGGCGTAGACAGGGCCATTCGTCAGGATGAAGAGGGTCCGTTCCGATGCGGCGAGCTGAACGATGGGATACTCGACCGTGTAGGCATAGGCATCCGGCCATGCGTGGGGCATGTTGGGTTCGCACAGCCTGACTTCCTGTCCGACAAATCCGGCGAGAATACCTCCGGGTAGAGAACAGAGTCCCTTCAATTCGGAAGGAGGTTCCCTCCAGCCGACGGAAGGCAAACTTTCACCAAGTAGACTGTCGTCGATGGTGTCCGTGAAGGATGTTTGATCAGCGGAGAGTTCCGCGACAAAAAGATAGTCCGTCGCTTCATTGCCGGTAGCCGCCCGATACAGCCGTTTCTTTGTGACAGGAACATAACCGTCATGAGCAGGGGTGAGCAGAGCTTCAATTGTAACACTCTGTCCGGTCTGTAATGTGACGACGTCCGAAGCGGGGGAGGGCGGTCCTTCTTCTCCGAGTGCGGATACCAGTGTGTAGGTATAGACACGGGAGATGCTGGAAGGCGTGGCATCGGCTTCCCCGGATACAGAGACGGTAGGCTTGGAACCCGGTTCTTTCACACCGAGTTTCTTTTCATTCGTCACTGTAGTGTACACGACAGCCCCGCCAGCGGCTCCCGTCATGTAGAGCCGCTGGTCTTCTCCGTAAACAGGTCCGGGGACAAACCTGCGTCCCGCATCGGTATAGTGCAGCCATGTCCCATGCCAGCGGAACATGGCTCCTTTACACGGGAGGATATGATCCCGTTTCATCCGGGCGAGGGGACGCAATTCTCCAGAGCCGAGACGACAGTTCACAGCTTCTGCCGCCCCGTCTCCTTGAAGGAGGTGTCTGCCTGTTGAAGGCGTCAAACCTCCAAATGTTCGGATGTCGATCATCATGAATGAGCCATATCATGATAACCGCTTTGATACACTGACAGAGTAAGCTTATCGCGTCATTTTTATGTTCTTTCCCTTGCTTCCAGCGCAACAATCCGGGCATCCCTCTTCTCCCCAAGCCAGCGTTGGTATGCGCATTCCAGCGCAAGGGCTTCTTCGTATCGAATGCCGTATCTATTACCTGCTGCTTTATGCTCTTGATCGACAACCTTTTTGTCTTCATACAAAGGCATCGTTATATAGTTCCCCTCAGCGTCCTGTACGCCTTCCGATACAACTATTTGTTCTATATGCGAAACTTCTTGCTGTTCAGTCCATTCGTCATAACAGAGAAACCCATATCGCGTTGCGTCCAACCCTTCCGATGCAAAGGCTTCGGCAACTTGCTGTGCGATGACGCCAATATGCAGACGGGCTGCATCTCCTTTTTTTTCAACCGCATCGTTGAAAAGAAACTGGCGGAAGGCCACCTTGCCCCACGCGCGGAACACATCGTCATTGATGGGTGCTATTTGTTGCTTTTCCCTCTGATCCGACGTGTTGATTGTTGCAGATGCCGCAAAGATTTGTGTCCAGCGGTTACTGCTTATCCCCATTGCTGAGGTGTTGTCCGAAGAGGGAATGAGATTTCCCCCCACCTTTGCCGGTACGGCGATCTCAAGCGTTCCGGTACGTCCTGATGTAATCTTTTCGACGTCAAGCGATATACAGAAAGGAGTTCCGAGTGAAACGCCGCCATTCTCCATGCTATATACCGACCCTGCGAATCGTCCATTTGCGTACAAAGGAATCGGGGATATCACACGGCACGCGTTCGTTCCGGATAGCGTTGTAATATCAGCATGGATCTGTGACAGGGTGGCTGACCAGAATGAAGTGATATACTGAGTGATGGCCCGGCACTCAGCCTTAAGTGTTCCGGTCAGATCGGTTCCCGAGGCCGCGTACGACGATGTGATGTATACAATCGTGCCCGTTGTGACAGCAGCATCAAGGGCCGAGCTCAAAACAACAGTTCGCGTCGAGGCCGTATAGCCGACGACAGTATAGTAACCGTCGTTGATCAGCAGATGCTCTCCGAGCAAATCGTTGTCCCTGTCTGCGAGGTTGGCATTCGCCGTCAGTGTAATGGTCTTCCTATCTGACGAAATGGTGGAAATCGTGAGAATCGGGGAGGCAATATCATTCCGGAATGCGGTTTTGACGCTGCCGTTGCATTGCAAAGAAAGCGTCATATTCTGTGCGTTTTTCGGACGACGAGAATTTCCATAGCTAACGCCGGGATTCACATTCCATAAATCATCACAATCGCCGGTCAACACCCCGCGCACGGTACAACTGTTGCCCCAACCACCGACGAGGCTGCCGATAGTGCCGGACAAGCCCGCCCCGCGCATCATTGATTCATAATATGCGTCTGTGCCTTGTGCGGTATTTGGATTAAAAACAGGATAAGACGAAGGATAACGAGTCCCGCCGCAAGGGTATGTGGAGTTCGGGAATCCCGCAGGGTTATTAACGACGATATCCACGCATGCCCCAGTTGCAGCATACAAAAGCACCACGCCGTGCTTGTAATGCCGTCGGTAATGCGTTGTTTTAAGCGTCGAAAAGTCCGGATGATGCCCGCAACACCACGCCGTTCCCTGCCAGTACACAGAACTTTGATTCGAGTTGGACACGGCCCCCGCTTCCCCCGCGTCCTGCCCGTTGGCCATAAGCGCGAAACCGCAGCGCCGCACATCCATCGCCGAGAATGAGATTCCATGCGAGGCCTTTGCTCCGGACGTCTCGAAGATGACCGACGTGGCAAAACAACAGTCCTCGATGCGCGTTCCCACGGCTGTCAGGTGGTGTCCCCCGCGCTCCAGGGCGATACCCTTGCCGCCAAGCCCGTTGATATCCCTGTAGCCACGGAGAAATCCGCCGTGAATGGTGATGTTCCGGGCATCGTCAAAGAGGGTGCTGGACAAAGCGCCATTGACCGTCCGGTGGTGCCCGGCGAATCCGATGGCGTTATCGTTACACGGTTCTGTCATTTCCTGAGAAAGTGTCAGATCAGTGAAAAGCGGCATGTACGAACCGTCGATGCGCGGGTTGATCAAAAGCACGCCATCCGTGGACCAGTCGACAGAGCTGGTATCATCCATCCAGATAGGACGGTTGATGTTGCTCAGAAAAGCTCCGGCGTATGATGGCTGCATCTGTACCAGCCAAGAATCGTCAGCCCACTCAATAACTGTTCCGGAAGGAATATCGAGGCCTCCGAGATACTGCCCGTTAAACGCACTCGCAGCGTTGGAAAGGACCCGCTTGTTGCCGCTGTTCCAACACCCATACTTGCCACCAGCGATGCGCAATTTGATATTGTGTGCGGCGCAGTGGTAGATGGCAGCCTGAATGCATTGCAGATTATCGGTGCCAGTTTTCGTGCTCGAATTAAAGTCAGGCTTGGCCCCAAAATCACGGACGTCTATGATATCAGCAAAACGGTCTGAAAGAGTACGTACAGTAGGAGCCCCTTTGGTACGCACAGGGTAACGATCGGCATTCATGACAGTAGAAGGATCAAAGACGTGCAATTCTTTTCCCTTCTTTTTTGCGAAGACGCCGCCGGAGAAAATGTCTTGGATATCCATCATACCCTGCCTTCAAGTAAAGACTTTATTTTTTCCAATTCGCGACGCTGGTACGCACACTCCAGCGCAAGGGCTTCTTCGTAACGAATGCTGTAGCAATCCCCCGCCT
>ERZ832522.523-NODE-523-length-57105-cov-13.097704_pt1 | contig 57105 bp, 44 predicted proteins | sample MGYA00519951_ERZ832522 | MGnify/ENA primary metagenome ERZ832522 (study PRJEB31850, sample SAMEA3708728) | human gut metagenome | biome: human gut; feature: human-associated habitat; material: faeces | place: China | collected 2014 ... | reverse complement strand
TGGCACAGGTCGTTGTCTTGCCAACGCCGCCTTTCTGGTTGGCAATGGCGATGATTTGCGTGTTCATTGACTTCACCTCATTTCTAATTATTGCTGTTGCTTCTGGAAATAGAAAAAGCCGCCACTTCAAAATTAACAGTGAAGTGACGGCTCTTTCTATCGCCGGAATACGAGTTCCTGAAATGAAAAAAGCACCCAGCATTTATACTGTGTGCTACATCAAATTCATATTCAATTATTCAAATTAGCTCAAACTATGCCAAACTGCCACAGCCAAAAAACGAGGGAAAGGAGGGCTGAAAAGCACCCCAAAAATCGGCTCTCGGTTAACCACTTTGGGAACCACTTCCCCCTCTTTTCGCCCTCTTTTTGGCCAGTTAACCACTTGCGGACCACTAAAAATTGGATGAAATCGGCTCTCGTTTTGCCAAATTTGGTCAAACCATATCAGCCCGTTTAGATATAGCAAAAGCCCGGAAAACCTTGATTTTCCGGGCTTTTTGAACCATTTTGATATAGTCTGAGCAGTCGATTATCTCTTGCTGAACTGCGGAGCGCGACGAGCTGCTTTGAGACCGACCGCTCCCTTTCCTACTACAAAGCAAGGGCCAAGGGCGGCTTCGGCCTCATCACGATCGAGTCGACCGTCGTCTATGAGCAGGCGAAGGGCGGCCCCCGCAAGCCGTGCCTGTTCTCGGATTCCACCGTCGAAAGCTTCCGCCAGGTGGCCTCTGCCTGTCATGCCTACGGCGCGAAGGTCTCCATCCAGCTCCAGCATGCGGGCCCCGAGGGAAGCTCGGCACTCACCGGCTACCCCCTGAAGGCGGCCAGCGCGATTCCGGCAGCGGTCGGACGCGAAACGCCGGAGGCTGTGTCAAAAGAAGAGCTCTACCGCATCATCGAGTGCTACGGCGACGCGGCCAGACGCGCCCAGCAAGCGGGCATCGACATGGTCGAGGTCCACTGCGCCCACGGCTATCTTGTCAGCACGTTTATTTCCCAGCGCACCAACAACCGCACGGACGAGTTTGGCGGCTGCTTTGAAAACCGGATGCGCCTTCCGCGGCTCATCATCGAAAACATCCGCAAAAAGACCGGCGGCAACCTTCCCATTCTCTGCCGCATCAACGCCTGCGACGAGGTACCGGGCGGACAGAGCGTGCAGGATGCGGCGGCAGTCGCGGCTTACTTAGAACAGGAGTGCGGCGTGGACGCGCTGCATGTGACGCGCGCGGTGCACCTGCATGATGAGTTCATGTGGGCGCCCGGCATCACGCATGGCGGGTTCAACGCGGACCTCGTGACCGAGATCAAGCGGGCCGTTTCCGTTCCTGTCATCATTGTCGGCAGGTTCACAGAGCCGCAGTACGCAGAGCTCTTGGTCAAGCAGGGGAGATGCGACCTTGTCGCCTTTGGCCGCCAGAGCATCGCGGACCCAGAGCTTCCCAACAAAGCGCGGAACAATCAGCTTGAGACCCTTGCGCCCTGCATCGGCTGTCTTCTTGGGTGCGTGCCTAACATGTTTGCGGGCAGGCCCATCACCTGCGCGGTGAACCCGTGTGTTGGAAGAGAAACCGAAATCACTCCGGCTGAGACTTCTAAAAACGTCGTCGTGGTCGGCGGCGGCCCGGGCGGACTGTACGCGGCGTATATTCTCGCGCTGCGCGGGCATAAGGTGACGCTGCTGGAGAAAAATCAGGAGCTCGGCGGCAACTTCCGCATCGCGGCGTACCCCACCGGCAAGGGACAGCTGACCGAAGCGGTCCGATCCATGATCGTGCGCTGCGAAAACGCGGGTGTTGCTATCCGGACCGGCGTGGAGGCGGACGAAGCTGTGCTCAGATCCCTGAGCCCCGACGCCATCGTCCTGGTAACCGGCTCCAATCCGCTGATTCTTCGTATTCCGGGTCTTAGCGAATGCGGCTTCATGACGGCGCAGGAGCTTTTGGACGGCAAGCGTGTCTGCGGCAAAAAAGCCCTTGTCGTGGGCGGCGGCATGGTCGGCTGCGAAGCGGCGGAATTTTTGGCCGAGCGCGGACACGAGGTTTCCGTCATCGAAATGAAGGACGTCATCGCGGCGGACGTCACCCCCGAGAGCCGCCGGTACATGTTTGAAGCCTTCCGCGAGCACAATGTCGGGCTCTACCCGGGCGCGAAGGTCGGGCAGTTTCACACCGATGGTGTCGACTATACCCTCGCGGACGGGACGCCAGGCAGCCTCCGGGGCTTCGACAGCATTGTTCTTGCCATGGGCTCGCGCGCCAATGCTGCCCTTCAGGAGACAGCGGAGACTGTATGTTCGCAGGTCCTTGTCATCGGCGAGGCAGCAAAGGCCCTCGGCAACGCGGTCACCGCAACGACCGATGCGCTTCATGCGGCGCTTCAGGTATAAATATCACCCCCCTATCCATCGAAGCGGGAGCTGCACGGGATTTTCCGGGCAGCTCTTGCGGCTGTTCCAAAGGACTGATCCGGATGGGGCTTGGCTGGAAGAAACATGAAATTGATATTTTTTTATCGATACGTATTGACTTATTAGAATCCGTATGTTACTGTATTGCTATGTAAAAAGCATGGCGTTATATATCAAAAACAACATAGTTGTATGTAAAAAATCAAAAGGAGTGAAATAGCCTTGAGCAGACTCGATATCAAAACCGCGAGTAAGGCGCAGACTGTCGTTGACCGGCTGTACAAGGACATGGAGCGAAGAATCGCGTCCAGCCCGCCGGGACTATGTCCGATCGATATGTCGCTGACCTTTTTGCAGCTGTGTCACGCGCAGTCCTGCGGCAAATGTGTACCCTGCCGGATTGGGCTCGGGCAGCTGGCTGCGCTGATGGGGCAGGTGCTGGATGGGACCGGTACGATGCTGACGATCGATACCATCGAAAAAACGGCGCGCGCGATCGTCGCTTCTGCCGACTGCGCCATCGGACGGGATGCAGCGCAGCTGGTCTTAAGCGGCTTCGAGGGCTTCCGGGACGACTATGTGAACCATGTGCAGCACCACCGGTGCCTGGCGTCGCTTCAAAATCCGGTGCCGTGTGTGTCGCTGTGTCCCGCGGGCGTCGATGTCCCGGGCTATGTCGCCCTGGTGCGCGAGGGGCGGTACGCAGACGCGGTGCGCCTGATCCGCAAGGATAACCCCATGCCGACGGCCTGCGCATATATCTGCGAGCATCCCTGTGAGGCGCGCTGCCGCCGCAATATGGTAGATGCGCCCGTCAATATCCGGGGCCTCAAGCGCTACGCGGTCGACCACGCGGGCGATGTTCCGAATCCCGCCTGCGAGCAATCGACCGGAAAGCGCGTGGCAATTATCGGCGGCGGCCCGAGCGGTCTTTCCTGCGCGTATTATCTGCGCCTGATGGGCCACGGCGTAACGATTTTTGAAGAAAAGAAGAAGCTTGGCGGCATGCTCCGTTATGGCATTCCTGCCTACCGCTTCCCGCGGGAAAAGCTGGACGCGGAGATCGAGTCCATCTTGTCTACCGGCGTGGAGGTACATACCGGCGTGACGGTCGGAAAGGACATTTCCTTCGAGCAGCTCCATAAAGACTACGACTGCCTGTATGTCGCCATCGGCGCGCACACGGACAAGAAAACCGGCATTCCCGGAGAAAGCAGCAAAAATGTCATGTCCGCCGTCGAGATGCTGCGCGCCATCGGGGATGATATCATGCCCGATTTCACCGGAAAGCGCGTTGTGGTCATCGGCGGCGGCAACGTGGCGATGGATGTGACGAGAAGCTCGGTGCGTTTGGGAGCCGCCAGCGTCACCTGCGTCTATCGCCGCAGAATCGCGGATATGACCGCGCTTCCGGACGAGGTGCAGGGCGCGATCGCAGAAGGCGCGGAAATTCGCGAACTCTCTGCGCCGGTTCGCATCGAGGCAAACGAAGCCGGCGAGGCAGCAGCCCTCTGGGTCCAGCCGCAGATCATCGGCTTTGCGGACAAGTCCGGCCGTCCCCGCCCGGAGGCGGCAGACCAGCCCGAAGAACGTATCCCGGCAGATCTCATCGTCGTCGCCATCGGGCAGGGCGTGGAAATCGCGGGCTTCGAGCAGACCGGCATTCCCATTAAGCGCGGAACGTTCATGGCCGAAAGCTCCAGCCAGGTCGACAACATGGAAACCGTCTTTGCAGGCGGCGACTGCGTGACAGGCCCCGCGACCGCCATCCGCGCGATTGCGGCGGGCAAGGTTGCGGCAGCGAACATCGACGAGCAGCTCGGATTCCATCATGAGATTCGAACCGATGTGGAAATTCCCGCGCCGCATCTTGACGTATGTCCGCCGCGCGGGCGCGTCAATACGAAAGAACGGGAAGCTGCGCAGCGTAAATGTGATTTTGAAGACATCGAATGCGGCATGACCCACGAAGAGGCATGCGCCGAGAGCGGCCGCTGCCTGCGCTGCGATCACTTCGGCTACGGCATCTTCAAAGGAGGGAGGACGGAAAGATGGTAACACTGGTCATTGACAACAAGACCGTCTGCGTGCCGGAAGGAACCAGCATTCTCGACGCGGCGCGCACGGCAAGCATTGATATACCGACGCTCTGCTACCTCAAAGACCTCAATGAGATCGGCGCCTGCCGCATCTGCATGGTCGAGGTCGAGGGGCAGGACACGTTAGTTGCCGCGTGTGACAACGAGGTCCATGAGGGCATGGTCATCCACACGAACTCCCAGAAGGTGCGTATGACGCGGCGCGTCAATCTCCAGCTGCTTCTCAGCCAGCATGAGGTGAACTGTGTCAAATGTACGCGCAGCGGCAACTGCAAGCTTCAAAAGCTGTCCAACGACTATAACCTGCTCGGCGCGCCCTATCAGAAAAAGCTGCGTCCGGCGCCGGTCGACTATTCCGCGCCCATTCTGCGCTTTGAAAACCGCTGCGTCAAATGCATGCGCTGCGTGCAGGTCTGCGATAAAATGCAGGGCGTACATATCTGGGATCTGGTCGGGACCGGCTCGCGGACAACGGTCGGCACGGCAAGAGCAAACAGCCTTTCGAGTTCTCTTTGCACCTATTGCGGCCAGTGCGTGACCCACTGTCCCGTTGGCGCGCTGGAAGAGCGGGACGATACCGACCATGTGTACCGGATGCTGGCAGACCCGGAGCTCACGACCGTCGTGCAAGTCGCGCCTGCTGTCCGCGCGGCGTGGGCGGAGTATTTCGGTCTCACACCGGAGCAGGCTACGCCGGGTGTTCTGGCCTCTGCGCTGCGGGAACTGGGCTTTGACTATGTGTTCGACACCAATTTCAGCGCCGACCTTACCATCATGGAAGAGGGCAGCGAGTTCCTTGCGCGCTTTACGCACAAGGACGCGTACGCCTGGCCGATGTTCACCTCCTGCTGCCCCGGCTGGGTGCGGTTTGTGAAGGGGCAGTTCCCGCAGTTTTCGAAGAACCTCTCCACGGCAAAATCCCCCCAGCAGATGTTCGGCGCAGTGGCAAAGAGCTACTTTGCGGAGAAGATCGGCGTCGCCCCCAAAAACCTTCGCGTGATTTCCGTCATGCCGTGTACGTCCAAAAAGGCGGAAGCAGAGCTTCCGACAATGCGCGATGCCTGCGGCGATCCGGATGTCGACGTGGTCATCACCACGCGCGAGCTCGTGCGGATGCTCCGCTGCTCGATGATCGACCCGTCGGCGTTGGAGGAGAGCGGCTTCGATTCCCCGCTCGGCTCCGGAACGGGCGCAGCTGTCATCTTCGGCACGACCGGCGGCGTCATGGACGCGGCGCTTCGCAGTGCATACTATCTGGTCACCGGCAAAAATCCCGACCCGGACGCATTTTCCTCTGTGCGCGGGATGCAGGGCTGGAAGGAAGCTTCGTTCGAGATTCCCGGCGCGGGCACGGTCCGGACGGCGGTCGTGAGTGGCCTTGGAAACACCAGAAAGCTTCTGGAGGTCATTGCTTCCGGCCTCGCACAGTATGACTTTGTGGAGATCATGGCATGCCCCGGCGGCTGCGCGGGCGGCGGCGGTCAGCCGATCCACGATGGAGTAGAGTGCGCCGAGCAGCGCGGAAATGTTCTCTGGGGTCTTGATAAAACGTCGGCGCTTCGCTTCTCCCACGAAAACCCCGACGTGCAGGCGCTTTACGCGGAATTTCTGGGAAAACCCCTCTCCAAGTGCTCGCACCATCTGCTGCATACCGACATTGACGGCTGGCAGATGCCGCAGAACCTCGGATGATTGCTGCCTTTATCAGCGGATGTTTCCAATCGAAAATACAAAAACCGCGGGACAAGACTTTCTTGTCCCGCGGTTTTTGGAATCGTTCGTTTTGAGAGCTGGGAGAAAGACGGCTTACAGAGCTGCGCCGTTTTCCCGGGCGGTCTGTGCATACCAGTGTGCGCTGTCTTTTACAATTCGCCGCTGCGTTGGATAGTCGATGTAAATAAGGCCGAAGCGCTCGGCGTAGCCGCTGTGCCACTCGAAATTATCGGTCAGCGACCAGTGGAAAAAGCCGCGGATATCGGCTCGCTCGCTGCCGTTTCGGAGCGCGAGAAGATAGCGGTGCAGAAAATCGATACGGTCTGCGTCGTGTACCTGTCCGTCGAGGAACACATGGTCATTGCAGCTCAGGCCGCATTCTGTCACATAGAGCGGAAGCTTATAGCGCGCATGTAAAAACACGTAGCCATATTCCATGATCTCCGGTGTGACCGGCCACTTGAGCGCCGTGCAGGCAAAGCCCTTCGGACGCGGCAGATAGAGCGGCTGTCCATTTGCGTCTGCGGCAATTTCACTTCCGTTGTAGGAGTTCACACCGATGAAATCCGGTACGGCGTGCATCGTGTCCCATTCTTCCTGCGTTACAGTTTGCAGCAGCTCGGACAGCGCACCGTCTTCCGGCGCAACTCGCCCGAAGCATACTGCATCCAACACGATCGGGTGCGTGAACATCCAGTCGGTGTCCGTCAGGCGGAAGGTCTCCAGTCGTGCGGCGGTTTCATCGGCGGGGCTATGCGGATAGCAGAGCTTGCCGGTGGAGGCAATGCCGATTTCAGCTTCCGGCGCAGCCTGGCGGATGGCGCGGAATGCAAGACCGTGCGCGAGCATGAGGTTTTTCCAGCATTGCACGAGCTGCGGCAGGGGATACCGCTTCCCCGGCGCGTGAACGCCGTCTGCGTATCCGAGCTTGAGAACGATTTGCGGCTCGTTGAGCGTGATAAAGTGCCGCACGCGGCCTTTGAAATGCGCCGCCATCATCCCGGCAAATCGGGAAAAGCGCTCCGCTGTCTCGCGTTTCAGCCAGCCGCCGGTTTCCTCCAGCGTTTGGGGCAGCTCCCAGTGGTAGAGCGTCATCCACGGCGCAACGCCGTTTTCCAGACAGCAGTCCACCACGCGGTCGTAGTATCGGAGCCCCGCTTCATTCCACTGTCCGTCGCCGTTCGGGTCGACGCGCGCCCAACTCACAGAAAACCGATACGCGCGCAGACCGAGCCCGGCCAGAAGTTTAATGTCCTCGCGGAAGCGGTGATAGCCGTCGCAGGCGATCGAGCCATCCTCGCCGTTTGCGATTGCGCCGGGGCTGCGGCAGAACACGTCCCAGACGCTCTGCCCGCCGCCATCTGCGGCTGGATATCCTTCGGTCTGATAGGCGCTTGAGGCCGCGCCCCAGACAAAATCTTCGCGAAATCCCATCTTACGCACCCATCACGACGCGCACCGAAACGATGCTTCCGGGCTCGGCGGGCACGATGAGATTGCCGTCTTGCCGCGTGCCGTTCACATACAGCGCCCGAACGCCGTGTTCGGCCCCATACGGGTTTTCAATTACGATGCGGTATTCTGCGCCGCGGAAGCGTCTCGTGAGCCGGACGTTTTTCCACGCGGGCGGAATGCACGGGTCGATGCGAAGACCATCTAATTCCGGCTGCACGCCCAAGATCGCCTGTGAAATGGACACAAACGTCCAGGCGGCCGTGCCGGTCAGCCAGCTGTTTTTTGCTTCGCCGAACGTCGGCGCATCCTTGCCCGCGACCATCTGGCTGTAGACATAGGGCTCGGTGCGGTGAATGTCGCTGACCGGTTCGAGATAGGCCGGGCAGATCTTCCGGTAAGTTTCAAACGCGCGTGCGCCGTGGCCCAGGACGGCCTCTGCGCAGGTGATCCAGGGATTATTGTGGCAGAAAATGCCCGCGTTCTCCTTGTAGCCGGGGGGATACGAGCTGATCTCGCCGAGATTCAGATAATATTTTGTGTAGGCCGGCTGGTGCAGGACAATGCCGAATTTGCTGTCGAGCCGCTCTTGGACGCTCTCGAGCGCTTTTGCCGCTTCGCCCGTTTCTTTGCCGATGCCGGCCATGACGCACATGCCCTGCGGCTCAATGAAAATCTGGCCTTCCGCGCATTTCTTACTTCCGACGGGCGCGCCGAACGCGTCGTAGGCTCTGCGGAACCATGCGCCGTCCCAGCCTGCGTCTAAGACCGCTGCCTCCATAGAGGAAGCCGCCGCGTCCGCCTGCGCTGCTTCTTCGGCAAGAGCCAGATGGCGACAAATCCCGGCATATGCCTTGCCGTATTTTACAAACATGCCTGCGATGAACACGGACTCCGCGACGGGCCCTTCGCTGGGGCCGGTGATCTGGAAGCTCTCGCCGGGATGTGCGGAGAAGCAGTTGAGATTCAGGCAGTCGTTCCAGTCGGCCCTGCCGATGAGCGGCAGCTTGTGCGGCCCGAGATGCGTGAGGGTATAGCGGAAGCTGCGGCGCAGGTGCTCCATGAGGGACGCTGCGTTCTTTGCGTCGCAGTCAAATGTGACGCTTTCGTCCAGAATCGACCAGTCGCCCGTCTCGCGCAGGTATGCGTCTACACCGGCAATGAGCCAGAGGGGGTCGTCATTAAAGCCGCTGCCGACCGCTAAATTACCTTTTTTTGTGAGCGGCTGGTACTGATGGTACGCGCTGCCGTCCGGGAATTGCGTGGCGGCGATATCAAGAATACGCTCTCTCGCGCGCCCGGGGATGATATGGACAAAGCCAAGTAAGTCCTGGCACGAATCCCGGAAGCCCATGCCGCGGCCCATGCCGCTTTCAAAGTAGGAAGCGGAACGGCTCATGTTGAACGTGACCATGCACTGGTACTGGTTCCAGATGTTGATCATCCGGTCGACCTTTTCATCACCGGTTTCCGCGTGGTAATTGGAAAGAAGTCCATCCCAGTAGGTGCCAAGCGCGTCCATTGCTGCGTCAAACTGCTCGTTTGTGCGGTATTTTTCGATCATTGTGCGGGCACGGGATTTGTTGATGATGCCGGGAGCGGAGAATTTTTCGTCCTCCGGGTTTTCAATATAGCCGAGCCTCAGCAAAAGCGTCTGTTCTTCGCCGGGCGCGAGCGTCAGGTGGAACTGCATCGCGCCGACCGGCGCCCAGCCGTGCGCGACGGAATTGGTGCACCGGCCGGCGGCGACAGCATCCGGCAGGGCAGGGGAACCATAGACGCCGATAAATGCATCACGCGCGGTATCGAAGCCATCATACGGGCAGTTCGCCCAGAACACGGCATAGTGATCCCGGCGCTCGCGGTATTCGGTTTTGTGGTAGATGGCATCCGGTTCGAGCTCGACCTCGCCGATAGAGAAGTTCCGCTGGAAGTTAGAGCCGTCGTCCATCGCGTCCCAGAGGCAGAACTCCACATATGGGAACACATCGAGTGTCTTTTCCGCGGCAGTTTCGTTTTTCAGCGTCAGCCGGATGAGCAGGCAGTTGTCGCCCTGCGGGACCAGCAGCGTCTGTGCAGCTGAAACACCGTTTTTCTGCCCCTCGATCACGCTGTAGCCGAGGCCGTGGCGGCAGGTATAGCGGTCCAGCTCCGTTTTCGTAGGCTGCCATCCGGGGTTCCAGACGGTATTGCCGTCTTTGATGTAGATATGGAACCCCTCCTGATCGAGCGGGCAATTATTGTAGCGGTAGCGTGTGAGCCTGCGCAGGCGCGCGTCGCGGTAGAAGCAGTAGCCGCCCGCGGTGTTGGACACGAGCGCGAAAAAGTCCTCGCTTCCTAGATAATTGATCCATGGCAGCGGCGTGCGCGGGCTGGTGATCACGTATTCACGTCTGTGATCGTCGAAGAAACCAAATTGCATCCGAAAACCCCTCCTTCGCCAAAATACAATCTCATTTCGGCGGAATCGAAATCGTTTAAGTCATCAATATGACAGAATCATAGCTTTACAATAGCGGCTTTTTGCGCAAAATGCAAGACGTATTTTGAATTTTCTGCGCCAAAAGCGCTATTTTTTTATTTTACGGACAAAAGACTCACGGGAGAAGAAAAGTTTCGGGAATGTTAAGCTGGCAAAAGCACTAAATTTACGTAAATTAACTGGGCAGAACAGCCAAACTTCGTGGAGAGCACCAAAAAACGAAAAAAATCCCTTGCATTTTTGCGGCGAATCCGCTATTTTGAAATTACGAAAACGATTAAGAAAACTTGCGGACGAAACGGAGGGGACGCAGCATGGTCTCTATGAAGGATATCGCGAAGGCCTGCGGTGTTTCGGTTGCGACGGTCAGCAAGGCGCTCTCCGGCCAGCCGGATATCGGCGAGCAGACGCGCGAGCTGATCTGCAAGACGGCGGAGAGCCTCGGCTATATGACAAACTCCGCCGCGAGGGCCCTCAAAACGAACCGCACCTATAATATCGGCGTTCTGTTCGTTGACGAGCGAAGAAGCGGCCTTGCGCATGAGTATTTTTCCGCCGTTCTGGAGAGCCTCAAGGTCGAAGCCGAGGCGAACGGGTACGACATTACGTTTATTAACCGCAACGTCGGCAAGAAGGCGACGACGTATTTGCAGCACTGCCAGTACCGGGGTGTCGACGGCGTGGTCATCGCCTGCGTCGATTTTGATGATCCGCAGGTTCTCGAGCTTGTAAACTCCCGGCTCCCGGTTGTGACGATCGACCACGTGTTCAACAACCGCGCCGCCGTCGTGTCCGATAACGTGCGCGGCATGGAAGAGCTGGTGCGCTATGTCCATTCCAAGGGCCATCGCCGCATCGCGTTCATCCACGGCGAGCGGACCTCTGTGACCGAAAACCGCCTGACGGGCTTCTATCGGGCGTGTGACGAGCTGGGGCTGGAGATCCCGGAGGAATACGTCCGCGAGGGCGTGTACCACGACCCCGACCGGTGCGCCGAGCTGACGCAGGAGCTTTTAAAGCTCGAGGTGCCGCCGACGTGTATCCTGATGCCGGACGATATTTCCAGCATCGGCGGCGGAAACGCCATCCGGCGCATGGGCTTCCGGCTCCCCGGAGACGTCAGTGCGGCGGGCTACGACGGCATTCAGCTCTCAAGCGTCATGAATCCGCCGCTCACTACTTACCGACAGGACACACAGGCGCTTGGAAAAACCGCGGCGGCCAAGCTCATCGAGCTCATCGAAAAGCCGCGCACGGCGCTGGTCGACCGGATTTTAATCCCGGGAAGACTCGTGGAAGGCGCGTCTGTTCAAGCCATCGAGCCGCAGGAATAGGGTGATATCTGCTATTTGCAGAACACATAGATCGGTAACACTATCTACAATTTCAACAGGAGGAATTCACATGAAAAAGTATCTTGCACTGCTTCTGGCGGTTCTGATGCTCACAGCCATGTTTGCAGGCTGCGCCAGCAAGGAAACGACCACCGACACCCCCGCCGCTTCTACCGAAACGGCAGAGCCCGCCAAGACTGAAGAGACCAAATCCGAAGAGCCGGCCGCCGAAGAAGCGCCCGCTTCCGAGGAAGGAAAGGTCTTCAACATCTACGCATGGAACGAAGAGTTCAAGGGCTTCTTTGAAAAGTACTACACCGTTCCCGAGGGCGTGACCGTCAACTGGATCATCACCCCGAGTGCGGACGGTGCGTATCAGGATAAGCTCGACGAGGCGCTTCTCAATCAGGAGAGTGCTTCCGCCGACGACAAGGTCGACCTGTTCCTGGCCGAGGCCGATTATATCCTCAAGTACACGCAGTCTCCCGTCACGCAGGACATCACTGCCCTCGGCGTGACCGATTTCTCCAACACGTATCCCTACACCGTGCAGGCTGCATCTGACGCTTCCGGCGTTGTCAAGGGCGTTTCCTTCCAGTGCTGCCCGGCAGCGCTCATCTACCGCCGCTCGATCGCCAAGGACGTTCTGGGCACTGATGATCCCGCCGAGGTGCAGGAAAAGCTCAACAGCTGGGAGAAGTTCAATGCCGTCGCCGCCGAGGCCAAGGCTAAGGGCTATCTGATGACCGCCTCCGAGGCTGCCACCTACCGCGTCTTCTCCAACAACGTCACCTCCCCGTGGGTTGACGAAAACAACAACCTCCAGATCGACTCCGCCATCCAGACCTGGATGACGCAGGCCAAGGACTTCTCCGACAACGGCTACACGCAGGACTGCGACATCTGGTCCGACGAGTGCACCGCGCAGATGTTCAAAGACGGCAAGGCTATGTGCTACTTTGGCCCGGCCTGGTACTTCAACTTCTCCATGGGCAACGCGCAGGACGCGGAAAAGGGCTGCTTCGGCGACTGGGCGATCTGCGAAGGCCCGCAGGCGCACTTCTGGGGCGGCACGTGGCTGCTGGCTCCTGCCGGTACGGATAACCCCACGATGGTTGCCGACATCATGAACACCTTCATCAACAATGAAGAGGTCTGCACGAACCTTGTCAAGAACGAAGCGCAGTTCTCCAACAACCAGAAGGTCAACGAGCTCGTGGCGCAGGACGAGAGCTACGGCAGCGACTTCCTCGGCGGCCAGAACGATATTGCGCTGTTCTGCGATCTTGCCAAGAACATCAAGTTCGAGAACAACACGATTTATGACCAGCTTCTGAACGAAGGTCTCCAGGCCAACTGGAGAGAGTACTGCAAGGGCACCGTCACGGAGGACGAGGCGATGAGCAACTTCTATAAGTACATCAACGAAAAGTATCCGACCATCGTCACGCCGTAAGTTCATACACATGCTTCCGGGGCAGGGCCGTTGCTCTGCCCCGGAAGGGCAATTCAGACGCGGTTTCGAACAGATCAGCCATGATCTGCTGGCAACTGAGTCCGAAACAGAAAGGAGAGGTCTTATGCAGACGACAAAAGCACCGAAGCTCAAAACAAAACGCTCGAAGATCAGCTACGCAAAGTGGGGCTATATTTTTATCGCGCCGTTCTTTCTGGCCTACGCGTTGTTCCATTTTGCGCCGCAGATGCTTACGATCTACAACAGCTTTTTTGAAAACTACCGCGAGGGTCTGACGCAGGTGGGGCCGAATTTCGTCGGCTTCAAGAACTATATCGCGCTCTTCACGCCGGATAAAAACGGCACGATCGACATTTTAAAATACGCGGGAAATACGATTGTGCTCTGGCTCGGCTGCGCGGTTCCGCAGGTTGTGATCTCTTTGATGCTCGCGTGCTTTTTTACAAGTTACCGGCTGAAGATCCGCGGCCAGCAGTTTTTCAAGACCGTGATCTATATGCCGAACCTCATCATGGCCTCGGCGTTCTCGATGCTCTTTTACATGCTGTTTTCAAACGTCGGACCTGTCAATCAGCTGCTCACGCAGGCGGGATGGATCGACGCGCCGATCGACTTTTTCAACATCCGCTTCACCGTGCGGAGCTTAATTAGCCTCATGAACTTCCTCATGTGGTTCGGCAACACGACGATTTTGCTCATGGCCGGCATCATGGGCATTGACCAGAGTCTTTTTGAGGCGGCGAACATTGACGGCGCGAGCTCCTTGCAGGTCTTTTTCAAGGTGACACTGCCGCTTCTGATGCCGATTTTAGTCTACACGGTCATCACGGCGCTCATCGGCGGCCTTCAGATGTTCGATGTGCCACAGGTGCTGACCAATGGGCTTGGCACACCGAACCGCAGCTCGACGGCGCTTGTCATGTACCTCAACAACTACCTCAAGACGAGCAAGAACTACGGCATGTCCGGCGCGATCTCCGTCGTGATCTTTATCATTACGGGCCTTCTGAGCCTCGTGGTGTTCAAGTCGCTGACGAAGCAGGAAGAAAACTAAAGGGGGCGCTTGCAATGAAGAAAAATTCCACAGACAGCCGCAAAGCAAGAGCCATGCTGACCGTAAGCCGGGTTCTTGTGTACGCGCTTTTGATCTTCCTTTCGATCCTCTGCCTGTTTTCCTTCTACATGCTGATTATCAACGCATCCCGGACGAACGCAGACCTGCAGGGTGGCTTCAAGGCGCTGCCGCAGGGGCATTTTCTGGAGAATCTCATAAACGCGTGGAACGACAGCTCCATCAATATCCCGCGCGGCATGCTCAACAGCTTTGTGATTGCCGCCGCGACGGCGATCCTGTCCACCTACTTTTCCGCGCTGACCGCCTACGGTCTGCATGCCTATCAGTTTAAGCTCAAGCGCATCGCGTTCCTCTTTATCATGGCTGTCATGGTCATTCCAAAGCAGGTTTCCGCCGCGGGCTTTGTCCAGCTGTGCTACAAGCTGAAGCTGACGAACAGCTATCTGCCGCTGATTCTCCCCGGCATTGCTGCGCCGGTTGTGTTTTTCTACATGATTCAGTACATGAAGAGCGTCCTTCCGATGGAGATCGTGGAAGCGGCGCGCGTGGATGGCTCCGGTGAGTTCTTTACCTTCAACCGCATTGTGCTCCCCATGCTCAAACCCGCCATTTCCGTGCAGCTCATCTTCACATTCGTCGAGTCCTGGAACAACTACTTCCTGCCTGCGCTGCTTCTTGACAAGGCAGAAATGAAGACGGTTCCCATCATGATCGCGCAGCTCCGCGCGGCGGATTACTCGAAATTTGACCTTGGCAAGGTCTATATGTTCATTCTGCTGGCGATTCTGCCGGTTCTGCTTGTGTACATCTTCCTCTCCCGCTATATCGTCAAGGGCGTGACTGCCGGCTCTGTCAAGGGCTGAGGCGCTGATTGTTGCCTAGGGTGTATCTGAAAACTCCCAACGCACCCGGACAGCGGGTCTTTTAGCGGTGCGCCGCGTCATTTTTCCTTGAAATACGTCAGTATTCCTGCAAAAAAATGTCTTGCGCAACGCAAAAATCCCTCGCTGCCGGTCACATCGTGAGTTTTCAGATACACCCTAAAACCCGCCCGCCCGCAGGATATTCCTGCGGGCGGGCACGTTACAGGCTGCTTTTTGAGACTCAGAAAAGCCCGTCCGGGCAGCAAAAAGCCCCCATCTGCCGGACGGCCGGACAAATGGGGCGCTGCTCATCGATCTGTATGGGGAGGGATTTTTTCAGGCGAGCCGCTTTTCGAGCGCATCGATCCGCTCCGACTGCGAGCGGACAACCGCCTTCAGAAGCTGCATATCGTCCTCCAGCTCCTCAACCCGCGTCTTCGGCGCCATGGTTTCCAGAAGCGTCCGCTGGCCCTCTGCCAGAAGCTTGAGGCTCGGCATGATCGTATTTTCGATGATCACCTGCATATCATGTACAGCGCCGCGCCGCGCTTCGTCTGCAATTGCTTTGACCTGCTGTAAATCTTTTTCATCTAACATTTTAGCATCCCTCCTGCTTTTATTATACGCGCGATCCTACACTTGTCAATTGTAAAAAAGCGGGTTGCGCGGGCGGGCCGGGGTTGAAATTTTGCGGAAGTATGCTAAACTGCGGAAGAACCGGGCTGATATCGAAAGGCCCGGAGGTACGGAAAAGTCTGGAAAGGATGCAGAGGCAATGACAAAAATCTTATTCGTTTGCCACGGCAACATCTGCCGCAGTCCGATGGCGGAGTTTATTTTGAAGCATATGGTGCGTCAGGCGGGTTGGGAGAAGCAGTTTCTCATCGACTCGGCGGCAGTGAGCCGCGAAGAGCTCGGAAACCCGGTCTACCCACCGGCCAAACGTGTGCTCATGGCGCACGGTATTGCCTGTGGGGCGCACGCGGCGCGGCAGATCACAAAGGCGGACTACAGCGCCTACGATCTTCTCATCGGCATGGACCGGAGCAATCTTTCCGGCATGCGCCGCATATTTGGAGGCGATGCGGAGGGGAAGCTCCGGCTGCTGCTGGACTTTGCGGGCGCGCCGCGCGATGTGGCGGACCCGTGGTACACCGACGATTTTGAGGCGGCCTACCGGGATATCGAAGCCGGTTGCCGGGCGCTTCTTGCGCAGCTGAGCAATTGAAACTGAAAAAATGAGCCGCCGCAGGTGCAAAAAACGCATCTGCGGCGGCTTTTTATGCAGGATGAAGCAGCTCCCTGCAGAGGGGAAGATCGATGAAAAAGCGGTTTTCGTGGTCCGCGCCCTCTGCCCGGATTTTTCCGCCGTGGCGCGAGACGATGCTTTCGGCGATGGACAGGCCGAGGCCGTAGCTTCCGTCCCGGTGCCTTGCGCCGTCCAGCCTTGCAAAGCGCTCGAAAATTTTCCGGCAGTCGGCGGGGGAGAGAGGGGCTCCAGTTGACGAGACGCACAGGCGGCAGCGGGTTTTGCCTTGGCGCGCAAGAGTGAGCTTCACAGCTCCACCGGATTCCGTGTATTTCTGCGCGTTGTCGAGCAGAATGTCCACACACCGCGCCAGCTGCGCCGCGTCACCCAGAACGAAGAGGCCGGGTTCCACGTCGTAGGAAAATGTCAGCCCGCGCTCAAAAAAGACCGGCTCAAACGGCAGGCACGCGTCCAGCGCCGTCTTGCTCCAGTCCAGCCGCTCGCGCGCGGAAGAAAGCCCGGCCTGATCGCTTCTGGCAAGATCGAGAAGGCCGGAGACCAGCGCGCGCATCTGCGTGGCCGCCGTGAGGACGTTTGCGGAAAAGCGCTGCCTTGTTTCTTCACCCTGCGCCGATTGCAGAAGCTCTGCGTTTGTGAGGATGACGGAAAGGGGCGTTTTGAGCTCGTGCGACGCGTCGGCCACAAACTGCTTTTGCTGCCGCCACGCGAGCTCCACCGGCCGCACCGCCCATCTCGCCAGCAGCACGCTCAGCGCGAAGAATACCGCAAGGCTTCCAAGGCCAATGAGGACGCTCGTGTGGATGAGGCCATGGAGCGTCGCCTGCTCGGCGCTCGTGTCGGCAAAGACGTATTTTTCTCCGTCCGGCGTGACGGCCCTGAAAAAGCGCAGATGGTAGGAGGACAGAAGCCCGTCGTTTTTCCCGTCTGCCTGCGCCGCAAGCACCAGCTCACGCAGGAAATCTTCGTCGGAAAGATCATAGAGGTCGCTGCCAGCGGTAGTGATCGTGCCGGTTTTGGAGACCTCCACCGTGAAAAACGGCAGACGGACTGAATCCGGCGCACTGCCCGGACGCTCCGGGCGCGATGGACGCAGGGCGACGGCCTGCATCATCTCGAAGCTGCTCTGCGCGAGGTCGGCTGCGGTAAAGTGATAGATGAGGCCAAAGATGCTGCCGAGCAGCAAAATGGTAAAGCTCATCATCATGAGGATGAACTTGACACGCAGCTTTTTCAGCATTCCTCCGAGACCTCCAGATGATAGCCGAGCCTGCGCACGGCCGCGATGCGCACATTCGAGCCGATGGCCGCGAGCTTCTTGCGCAGAAAACCCACGTAGACCTCCACGTGATTTTCCACCGCGTTCGAGTCAAAGCCCCAAACCTTGGCAAGAAGCGCTTCCTTGGAAAGATTATTGCGCCCCGATTGGAGCAAAAAGCGCATCACGTCAAACTCCCGGGCAGACAGGCGGACACTGTTTTTCCCGCACACAAGCGTGCAGGAGGCAAGGTCGAGGGCGGTATTGCCGAATGTCAGCTCGTCGATTTGAGAACCCTGACGGCGCAGAAGCGCGTTGATGCAGGCCATGAGCTCGCGCATGTCAAACGGCTTCGTGAGATAGTAGTCCGCGCCGGCGTTCAGCCCCTCGATGCGGTCTTCGAGCTCAGACTTTGCCGTGAGCATCAGAATCGGCGTCGCGCAGCGGCTCCGGCGCACCTGCCGGGCCAGGTCAAAGCCATTGAGCTTCGGCATCATTACGTCCAGAATCAGAAGATCGTAGACCCCGAGCTCGGCGTATTCCTTGCCGGTCTCGCCGTCGTACGCGGTTTCTACCGTGAAGCCCTTCTGCTCAAGGGCTGTTTTGAGGGAATCTGCCAGCAGCACCTCGTCTTCTACAATCAGGATTTTCATCACAAGGCCTTCCTTTCTGTTTTCGTTCAGCGTTCTTTCAGTATACTACCACGCGAAGCTGAAAGAAAGCTGAAATTCCGGCAGTTTACAGTTTGTTTACAGCCGGGTACGCGAATTTTCAGACTCCTTTCAGCGTTCAGTGCTATGCTTACAGCCAGAAATCCCCGAGCGAAACGCAGAAAGGAGAACATGCCATGACGGATTATCGTCACGAGTGGAAGATCGAGCTCTCGCCGCTTGATCTTCTCATTTTACGGCAGAGATTGCGGCGGGTGTTACAGCCGGACGCGCATGCGGTGGATGGGCGGTACCTGATTCGAAGCTTATATTTTGATACGCCGGAGGACCGGGCGCTGCGCGAAAAGCTCGACGGCGTGTCGCGGCGGGAAAAATTCCGCATCCGGTATTATAACGGCGACGTATCGTGCATCCATCTGGAGAAGAAGTCGAAAATCGCGGGGCTGGGGCGAAAGGACATGGCCGTTTTGCAGCCGTGGCAGGCGCAGGCGATTGTGGACGGCAGGCTCTCGTGGATGGCGGAAAGCGGAATGCCGCTTGTGACGGAGCTCTACGGAAAAATGTGCGCCGAGCGGCTGCGGCCAAAGACGATCGTCGACTACACGCGCGAGCCCTTCGTCTATGCCCCGGGAAATGTCCGCGTGACGCTGGACTATAACATCCGGACCGGGCTCAGCTGCACGGATTTTTTGAACGTCAGCTGTCCCACGATTCCGGTTCCGGAAAATCCGGCGATTCTGGAGGTCAAGTGGGACGCGTTCCTGCCGGACGTGGTGTGCGATATCGTTCAGCTGCCGGGCAGACGCGCGGGCGCGTTTTCCAAATATGCGGCGTGCCGGATGTACGACTGACAATATTGAAAAGCGGCTGCTTTTTGCGCGGCATGACAGAGTAATTAAGAGTAGAAGGAGAAAAATGCTATGACATTCAATGACATTTTCAAATCGAGCTTTCTCGAGAACGTGACGGCGGTGAGCCTGCTTGATATGGCGCTGGCCTTGGCGCTGGCGTTCGGGCTCGGTATGTTCATCTTTCTGGTGTACAAAAAGACGTATCAGGGCGTGATGTACTCGTCGAGCTTCGGCGTGACGCTGGTCGCGCTGACGATGATCACGACGCTTGTCATCCTGGCGGTGACATCGAACGTCGTTTTGTCCCTTGGCATGGTGGGCGCGCTTTCTATCGTCCGCTTCCGCACGGCGATCAAAGAGCCGCTGGACATCGCGTTTTTGTTCTGGGCAATTGCCGTCGGCATCGTGCTGGCCGCGGGGTTTATTCCGCTGGCGGTGTTCGGAAGCGTGATCATCGGGGTGATGCTCCTTGTATTTGTGAACCATAAGAGCCACCAGAATCCATATATGCTCGTGCTGCAATGCGCGGACACGCAGGCGGAGCAGGCGGCGCTCAGCTAACCTCATTCAGGACAACACCATGATGAAGGACTATCTGGCCTACCGGTTGATGGGGAACTTCGGCGTTGTAAGCCCGCTTTGCAGCTACGTCTATATCACTGTCAACGGTGAAGACTGGGGGCTTTATTTAGCGGTCGAGGGTGTGGAGGATGCGTTTTTGGAGCGGAACTATGGCAAAGAGGCGGGCGAGCTCTATAAGCCGGATTCGATGTCTTTTGGCGGCGGCCGCGGCAACGGCAAAGGCTTCGATATGGAGAACTTCGACTTTGACGCGGACGGATTTGAACCGCCCGAGCAGGGAGATTTCACGCCCGGAGACTTCCCCGGCAGTCCGCCGGGAGATTTCCAACCATCGGACAATGCGGACGGAACGCCGCCCGAGAAGCCGGATGCAGCGGCAGATGAAGAAGCTTCGGCGGCATCAGATGAGACCGGGACCGATGCGGAGGCTTCTGCGCAGACAGGCGAAACCCGGAGCCGTCCTGAAATGCCGGGCGGCGGCTTTGGCGGCGGAAACGGGTCAGACGATGTGAAGCTGCAATACATTGACGATGATGCGGACAGCTATCCGAATATTTTCGACAACGCGAAGACCGATGTGTCCGGCAAGGACGAAAAGCGGCTGATCGCGAGCCTCAAGAAGCTCTCTTCGTATGAGGACCTGGAGGACGTTCTGGACATGGACGCGGTGCTGCGCTATTTCGTCGTCCACAATTTCGTCGTGAACGGCGACAGCTACACGGGCTCGATGATCCACAACTACTATCTCTACGAGCAGGACGGCAAGCTCTCCATGCTCCCGTGGGACTACAATCTGGCCTTCGGCGGCTTCCAGGGAAATGATGCGGAAAGCGCGGTCAACGACCCCATCGATGACGTGCTCTCCGACCGGCCGATGCAGGTGTGGATCTTCTCAAGCGAGGAATACACCGCGCTGTATCATGAATACTATGAGGAATTTTTGCAGTCGGCGGATATTGACGGGCTCATCGACGAGGCATACAGCCTGATTGCGCCGTATGTTGAAAAGGACCCGACGAAGTTCTGTACGTATGACGAATTTGAAGCCGGCGTGCAGACACTCAAAACCTTTTGCTCGCTTCGGGCGCAGAGCGTGATGGGGCAGCTGGACGGCTCGATTCCATCCACGAGCGAGGCGCAGAAGGAAAGCAGCGAAAGCCTCGTGGACGCGTCGGCCATTACGATCTCTGACATGGGCGGCAAGGGCGGCTTCGGCGGCAGGCAGAACGATGACGCGGATAAATCGGACGCCGCGGATACGGAGGGCTTCACTCCGCCCCAGCGGCCGGATTCCAGCGCGGATGCTGAGACAGATTCCGAGACGGATACGCAAACGGATTCGGCGGGAAATCCGCCCCAGAGCCCGCCGGACAGTCAAAATGGTACGTCTCCCGGACAAACAGATGGGCAGGGGAGCAGCCGTACAAGCGGCACGCAGACGGTTCTGCTCGCGGCCTGCGCGCTGGTCCTCGCACTGGGACTCGGGTTTGCGGTTTTCTACAAGCGAAGATAAAAAACAGGACGGTTCCGGGCGGGACCGTCCTGTTTTTACAGAATTTCAAAGCCTGCGTAGGGGGCGATGTCCACATCGTCCTGTGCGGAAGCCGGTATTTTGATGCAGCGTTTCGTAAAATGCTTCCATCAGCCGGTTCTTCCGAGCAGCTCGTCGGCAGTGACGCAGAGGATATCTGCCAGCGCGTTCAGCTCCGTATCAAATACCGGCCTGCGCTGGCCCTCCAACAAAGAGAGTGCGGGAATGCTGAGATCAATGCCGCGAAGCTGGAGCTGCGCAAGAAGCTCCGTCTGCTTCATACCGCGCGCAAGCCGCAGCTGCGTCACCCGCGCACCGATCAGGTTCCGCGTGCCAAGCTCCAATTTTCGTGTCCGCATGCACCGTCCCTCCATTCTGTTCAAATTATAGGAAGGAACGCAGTTGCTATTTTTGGCATTACCAAATATAATAAATTTAACGTCACAAAATTTAAAGGAGGAAGCTGCTATGGAATATGTAGAGAGAGTGCCGCTGCCGGAGGTTTGCTTAGGCTGCGAGGACCGGGCGGGGTGTCTTGCGCGCGGGGAGGGAGAGTGGTGCTGCGAGGAGTGCGAGCATCTGCTGGAGCGGTTCGTCTGCGTGGAGAGCAGAGCGGAAACAGACACGTGACAGACGCGCGGACGGAAAAGCTTGTGCGCTTTCACAGCTTATTCCGATTTTCAGATGACGCTATGTAAAAATCGACATAATATACAGGAAAATGATATTTGTATTTGTGCGATTTTGTGCTATAATAACAGCAATTAAATATCGGGTAGTTCGCGCAGGCCTCGTGCTTGCAGGTGGAATGGGGTGAGAAGCCCCGCGAGTCGGTCACTGTGATGTCTGGTTGGTCAGAATAAGTCAGGTCTTCCGAGAGCTGCCCGGTGTCCTGCCATGACCGGGACCGAAAGGATATGTTCTTATTCTTTGTTGGGAATAGGGCTTCGTTTCCGTACGGCCATGCAGGCTGTGCGGATTTTTTGTTTGCAGTGCCAAAAGCGTCAGCTGACGCAAGCATTTGCATAGATGGGATGCGTCTGCATCCCGGCCTCTTTCTGACGGCGGTTCCCAATCCGCCATCCTCCCGCCGGGCGTCCGCCCCCTCTTACCGGGCGCCCGGCACCTCCTCCAAGCGCAGCGGGGGCTGCCTGCCATCAAAATTCTGATCACGCGCACGAAGTTGCGCAGGAAGGATATTCTGTTATGCTTTGTCTCGATCATACCATTACCAAAAAGATGCGTGAGCCGGCGTTTGCTGCCGAGTGGGATTCGCTCGAGCCGGAGGAGCAGATCGTCCGGGCCATCATCGAAGGGCGCGAGGAGCGGCACCTGACACAGAACCAGCTGGCCGATGCGACCGGCATCCACCAGACGAATATCAGCAAGCTCGAAAGCGGAACGGCAAACCCGTCGCTTCGCACGCTCAAGCGTTTGGCCGCGGGGATGGGAATGCGGCTCAAGCTGGAATTTGTTCCGGTGCAGCCCAAGAACCGGACAAGATAGGACAAAGCGGCAAGTACCGTTGTCCGCATAAGAAAAAACGCCAATGAAATGCCCCGGCGGCTTGACTTTTGAGATGCTGCTAGCTATGCTTGGTTAGAGAAAACTAACTAAGTATAGCAAGCTTTCATATCGCTTGAGACAGGAGATTTGAATATGAAGATTCTGGTGTTTGGCGCGGGCGTTCTGGGCTGCAATCTGGCGAGAAATCTTTTCCGCGCCGGGAAGGACGTAACGCTGCTTGCGCGGGGAAAATGGGCGGAGGAAATCCGGGAAAACGGGCTTCGGATCAAAGACAAATTTTCACCCCGCGTGTCGGTCAGCCGGGTTCCGGTCGTGACAGAGCTGAAGCCCGAGGACAGCTACGACGTGGTCTTTGCCGTCCTGCGCTATACGCAGCTGGACTCGATTCTCGACACGCTGCGCGAAAGCCGGGCGAAGAATCTCGTCTTTGTGGGAAACAATGTGCGCGCAAGGGCGCTTTTCGAGGCTTTGCCGGATAAGAATGTGCTGTTTGCCTTCGCGCTTTCGGCGGGACACCGCGAGCAGGATAAGGTCTGCTCGATCGACCTCAAGAAGATCACCATCGGCCAGATTCCGGGCGCAAGCGCCAACGAGCCGCTCATCCGGCAAATTTTTGACGGCACAAAGTACAAGGTGGTCTACGAGCCCAATATGGAGGACTATCTGCTCTGCCATGCGGCGTTCGTGATGCCGGCGGCCTTCGCGTGCTACAAAACGGACGGCGAGCTCAAAAAGCTCAAGGGGAATACGGACTACTTAAGCCGCCTGATCGACGCGAACATCGAGGGCTACCGCGCCATCCGTGACGCCGGACACGAGATTCTGCCGAAGGCGGATGCGGAGTTTGAAGGCGCAGCATACCGCAAGACCTGCCTGCGGTTTTTTAAGCTCATGTGTGCAACGAGCCTCGGGAAACTCTGCGCGTCCGACCACGCGATGAATGCGGTTGACGAAATGGACGCGCTCAACCGGGACTTAAAGCGCTTTTTTGACGCGCAGGGGGCGGAGTATCCGGTCTGGCAGTTGCTGGAGCGGGAGTGCGGCAAGTATCTCGGCAAGCAGTAAGCGCCCGACCTGCCAAAGAGGTGGCCGGATACAGCCGCACATAACAGGAAAAGCGAGGCTTCCGCAGGTGGAAGTCTCGCTCTTTTGTTACCGTATCCTGCCGTCGCCTGCCATACAGGCCGTCAGCTCTTCGATACGCTCGATGGGGAACGGCGGCTCGCACAGGGGCTTCATGGCAATCGACATGAGCTTCATGGGGTTGTCATCCGCCGCGACGCGGTTGGAGTGGAGCACGCCGCAGCGTTTGCAGCGGTGGATGATCGCCCACTCGCCGCCCTTTCTCACACAGACGGCAACGGGTTCCATGATCCCGCCGCAGTCGGACGCGCGGTCGCCGGGGGCAATATCGACATGCAGGCTCGAGAGGCAATTGGGGCAATGGTTCCGGTGGTCAGAGCCGGCGTTTTCCGGGATGACGGTCCGGCCGCAGACCTTGCAGACGAAGGTGTCGCTGCAGGCGTGGGTTTTATAGTAGTCTTTTTCAAAGGTTTTGCGTTTGTTTTCGCGGTTCATTTAGAATCCTCCTGAAGATGTGGACCAGGGCTTCGGGAGGAATGGCGTGTAGCAGATTTGCCAGACCTCCCGGTCAGGCCACACGCTCCAGTGATAACATTGTAAGGTTCAAAAAGTTCTCCTTTAATTTTAAATTCGGCGCGGGGGCCGGAAATGGATGCGCGGCAAAAGCCGCTTATGCGTTGGATGAGCTGTCCTCCGGGCAAATGAACGCGTACAGCAGAACGAGTCCGGCGCTGAGGAAGACGCCGCCAAGAATATCGCTCAGCCAGTGCACGCCCGAAATCAGGCGGCCGACGACGAGTATGGCGGTAACGGCTGCGAGGAGGCAAAGCACCGTTTTGCGGACAGCCGTGCTTCGGATGCGCCCGCGCAGCTGCAGCATGGCTGTCGGAAGGATGCACAGCGCGAGCATCGTTGTTGACGACGGATAAGAGGCCTCGAGCTTGCCGTCCACCAGCACGGGGCGGTAGTTGATGACGACGGTTTCAAACAGCAGATATGCCGCCAGCACGACGACATAAAATCCGCCGAGAATGAGAATGCTGCGGTCGACCCGGCAAAGGCTTTTTCTTTCGATGAGCTGTGAAAGCCCCAGGACGGCAAAGCCCAGCGCAATGGCAATCGGGAGAAGACCCATCCAGTCCGTGATGGTGTAGAGTGTCCAGTGTACGCCTGTCAGATCGTGGAACGCGCCGTTCATCGCGGCGAAGCCGATGCGGGAGCCTTCCGGCCCGATGGGCTGCACATCGACGAGGCGAACCAGGACCGTCCACAGCGCAAACGCCGCAAGAAAGCTCAGCGCGAGCCACAAAAGCGTAAAGTTTCGTTTTTTCATGCGTGTGTTCCTTTTTGAGATGGATTGCCGCTTGCCGACAGGTTGAAGGTGCGGAAGAAAAGACCCACGTGTGCGCGCAGCTTCTCTAAGCACGCGGCCTCCTGTTCGGGCTCGCGGTCGCAGATGCCAAGGAGGGTGATGACTGGTGAGACATACAAAAGCGCCAGCGTCTGCGGATTTTCGTGCCGGATTTCGCCCGCCGCAATGAGGCTTTCGAAAAGCCCGGCATGATAGCGCACGACGCGCGTGATGTAGCGCTCGGTGTAGAGCTGCGAGAGCTCCGGGGAGCGGAACTGCTCGATGGTCATCATGCGGCGGAAGCGGCGGATGGTCTCGTTGTGGAGCGAATACTCGAAAATCTGCCGGACCTTGTCGAAAAGCGCGTCCTCGGTGATCGCAGTGAAAACGGGGATATCCTGCGGTGCGTTCTGGACGTGGATGGAGATTTGATCGGTGTCGCGTGTGTACTGCGCGGCGACGGACTCCACGAGCGCATCGAAAATCGCCTGCTTGCTCGGGAAATGGTTGTAAAGCGACGGCGCCTTGATGCCGACGGCCTGCGCGATTTCGCCGACGCTGACCGCATCGTAGCCCCGGCTCGAGAACAGCTCGAGCGCCTTGTCCAAAATTTTCTGCTTTGTGTCTTCCTGCTTCATACGGCCTCCTAAGGATGACTAACGAACGTTCGTTAACTAATATAGCGCGCATGGGTGTGTTTGTCAAGCGGCGTAAAATTTTTTTGCTCCCTTGCCTTTTTCTTCCCGGTCTGATATAATCTTGGCATACATGCCAAACACGAAGAAATCCGGGGAAGGGGAGTGATCCTATCGCAATCACAAGCGCAAGCCTGCCATCGAAAAAGCGCATCCTGACGGTCTGCGTCAAGCTCTTTTTGGAGCAGGGATACAAGAAGACGACGGTCGCACAGATCGTCCACGAGGCGGGCGTTTCCAACAGCACGTTTCAGAATATTTTCCGCGCTAAGGACGGCGTTCTGACAGAGCTCGTCGAGTTCATGTTCGGCAACCAGTTTGCCATGGCGCGCCAGACGGCGGGGCAGACGCTGCCGCCCATCTATGTCTACGCGGTTGAGACAGCCATTCAGATGACGCTCACAGAGCTCAACGAGAATTTGCGGGAAATTTATCTTGAGGCCTATACGCAGAAGGAAGCGTCCGAGTATATCTTCCGCGAGACGGCCAAGGAGATCCAGCAGATTTTCGGCGCGTACCAGCCGGGGTTCACGGCGGCCGATTTTTACGCGATGGAGCTCGGCTCGGCGGGCATCATGCGCGCGTATATGGCGCAGCCGTGCGATGAAGCGCTGACGCTCGAGCGGAAGATCCAGCTGTTTCTGACAATGAGTCTGCGCGCCTACCGCGTGCCGGAGGAGGAGATCGAGAAGACGCTGGCGTATATCGCGGGGCGGGATATCCGCGCGGTCTCGGAGCGGGTCATGCACATTCTGTTTCAGACGCTCGCCATGCGCTACGAATTTTCGCTCAGCGATCTGACCCAGCCGGGTCTGGAATAGGAAGCCAAGGGAGTACTCCCTTGCATGTGGATGATATCCACATGCAACGCTCCTTTGACATGCTCTTTCGCGGGGTACGGAAGAGCGCGAGAGGAAAGGAAGGACACGATGAAAAAACGACTGCTCTGCCTGATGCTGCTTTGCAGTATGGTGTTGAGTATGCTGCCGGTTCCGGTTCTGGCGGAGGATGCGGGGGACGAAGCTCTCGTCTGCATCTGCGATACCGCCTGCACGGAAGACGGCCGGAACCCGGACTGCCCGGTCTGCGGCGCAGAGGGCGCGCATCTGCACGACTGCGCGTTGTATGAGGATGCGCACGAGCCGGAAGCGGAGGACGAGGAGCCCTTCGAAGAGGAGGAACCCGAAGAAGAGGAAGAACCTTCGGAGGAGGACCCCACGGAGAAGCCCGAAAATCCGGAACAACCGCAGGACGAGTCCGAGAATGAGGGCGAAGACGGCGAACCCGAGGACGAAGAAGGTCTTGACAATGCGGTGGATACGCTCGAGCTGACCGGGGAGGACATGATCCGCGTGTACAGCGGCGCAGTATTGTCTTCTTCAGGCACAGACCCGCGTTCCGGCGTGGTATTCACACTCACGGCCAACAGCTATACGTGCGCGAGAGGGCACGCGGGCGATGTAACAAAAATCAGGATAACGGACGTTGATACCCGATCCTGGGATGAAGACAAAAGCGTAACAATCAGGTTCGAAATCTATGTCAGATGTTATGTGTCGGGCTGTTATTATAACAAAGATAATATGGGCAAGCCGGACGCGACCATAACTGTCAGGAAAGAGGATTCCTGCCATAATCCGTTTAACAACGAGGTGACATTATCCAGCAACGGCACCACCAGGCTCACGTTGACCTCCGACAGAAGCATCGCGTTCAAGAAGCTGTACCCCCAAAAACCCGCAACCTGTATGACGGACGGCAATGACGCGTATTGGATGTGCGGAGACCCAGGCCCGAGGAATCCTTGCGGGAAAATTTTCTCAGACGCGGCGTGTACGCAGGAGATTTCTGAGCCGAAGGTCTATCCTGCGCTGGGGCATGATTTCAGTTCTCCCAACGCGCATCACGAGGCCAAAGCGGCCACATGCAGCAATCGCGGAAACGTTGAGTACTGGGAATGCAGCCGGTGCGAGTTATATTACAACGACGACCAGGGGACAGAGGAGCTTTTGGGCGTCAACACGCCGATTGATGGAAGCAATCATGAGCAGGAGCCGACATATACGGTGTATGATAACTGGCATGTCGCAAAGTATCTCTGCTGCAACAAAACAGATTCTTATGAAGCACACATCTTTGATTCGGAAGGCGTTTGCAATAAATGCGAATATGAAGCCCCCTTCAGAGTGTGGGGCAATGGAGACAACTACTACGGCTCGTTCTATGCGGCTAATAATGCGCTGAAAGAGGAAGGCGCATGGATGCTTGAGATCGTGCGGAGCTATAATTCGAACATCAACATGACCAGTGGGGTTACGGGCCGAACAGTCAAAGTTGCGAAAAACGTTTTTATAACAGAAATTTACATAGGAAGCAACACAAGCATAAAAATCCAGAATTACGGAACGGTTGGAACCGTACATAATAACTACGGAACCGCTGCGTTGCTGGCAGGCGTAGGCGGCGTGTACGAAAATATCAAGACATCTGCTGGCACGGTCGGCGAGATGCTTGGGGTTCAGAATGGTACGCCGCTTCTATATAAAACCGAAGGCGGAGAATATCTTCGCGCGGACAGCGAAGCGTGCAAGGCTTCGACGATCAGCAACGTTCAGGTCATGTTCCCGCCGCTCATATATGTTGAAATTACCGGAGCGGGCAATTCCAGCGGAGAAAGACATGACTACAAGTACGCCCTCACGGCGAAAGCCGGGGAGACTGTAACGCTGAAGTCAGGGGCATACGAGCTTGGCCAAACGGATCGAGGGTCGGTTACGACAGAATGGAACTGCGGAAGAATACCCGAAGAAAACATCGCTGTGCAGTCCCTGGCAGGCGGAGCAAGATCTGTGCTGACGCTTACGAATCTGGAGGCAGGCGAATATATGCTTGTCTGCACCGCAACGAAGCATGTCGGCGCGGGCTACACGGTACGGGCGACGGTTAAGCTCACGGTGGAGTCGGATGAAGAAGATACGCGGACGGTGCTGGTGCGCGATACAACGTACACGACCCAGGTCTCCAGATTGTACAACGGCACGACCGAAAGCAACGAACTGCGTGAAGTAACCTATCTGGACGGCGAAAACAAGGTTGTGCTGACCAACTGGGATTGGAAGACAAACTGCACGATCACAGCCTTCTACGATTCGCCGGATGCGGGAGAGAACAAAACGGTGAGCGTCACCGTGACGCTCTCGGACGAGATGGCGAAGCAGTATAAGTTCGCAAACGGTACGACGACGGATACCTTCACCATTGCCGGAACCATCAACAAGGCATTCCCCGACGTGAAGCTCAACTTGTTGAAGACCGAATTCATGACAGGCGAGAAGCTTTGCGATACGCTTACCATCAGCGGCGTGATGGAAGAGGCTGCGGTTACATACCGCTATGCGGTGTTCCCGGGGGCAGTCAGCGAGGATTATGACGAATTCAACACGCCGATTACCGAAGACACGGTCATAAATGAAGCGGGAAGCTACTGGGTCTACGCCACGACGGCGGAAACCGCGAATTACAAGCCGGAGTTCACACCGTCAGTCAAGATCACGGTTCTCTGCACCGTCACGTTTGATACAAACGGCGGCACGCTGGCTTCGGAGGATAGCACCAAAGCCGTGGGCTATGGCGTGGAAGTGACCTACGGCGAGCTGCCAACCCCGACGCGCCCGGACTACCGGTTTGACGGCTGGTTTACCGAAAAAGACGGCGGTGATCCGGTCGATGCGGATACCTTGGTAATGCAGGCTACCGACCATACGCTCTACGCGCACTGGACGGCAAATCAGAAGATGATTCATGTCGACGAGACTTCCCTACATACTAAGTCCTATGACGGCATGACCGGCGTTGATCTCAACAGGCTTGCGGGTGACCTGATTTTCAGGGACGAGAGCGGGAATGATGTGACGCAGGATGTCCAGGGCAAGTTCACGGTCACAGAAGCAAGCTTCAACGCACCCGGCTTCTTTCAGGCCTATTGCATCACCGGCAAGATCGCGATCAAGGACGAGTACGCGTCGGAGCTTCAGCTGAACAAGGAGAGCTTCACGATCGTTGGCAAAATCGAGAAGGCCAAGCCTGTCTTGACGGGTCTGGAGTTCAAGCCCAAAAAACAGCTTTACGCCGGCGACTCGTTTGGCTGGAACTTTGACAACAACAACCTTTCGGGCGGCACGGCCACGATCACCGCTTACAACGGAGGCACCGTAACGGTTCCCGGCACGTTCACCTTTGATGAGGGCGAGCTTCGTCGGGGAAGCCCGCTGAAGGGCGGGGAGAACCGTCTTCCAGTGCGATTTGACCCAAAGGACGTTGCAAACGTCGACGAGGCAGCCTGCGAAGTGGTTGTCAATGTGCCCTACCGCAATTATGACTGCGTCAGCGCGTCGTATCTCTATCCCGCATATGGCACGGCCTTTAGAGATCTGAACCTGCCGGATTCCGTGACCGTCAACGCCCGGTACGACGCAAGCGACGGCGGCGTGGGCTTCAACTATTACGCAGACATCACGTGGGATGCTTCCAAATACGACCCGACAAATCTCGACGAACAGATCATGTACGGCACATTTGACAGGCAGTATTGGGAGGACTATATCGCGTTCCCGGAGGGCGCGGATGTTCGGGTCAAGCTTGTGATCAAGGTGCAGCCTCCCGTACAGGCTGAGACGGAAATTACAGAGCTTCCTACCTTCCAGTGGACAAAAAGACTGGACAATGGCGGCACGTTCAAGCTTCCGGTAAACACCATTTTCCTGTTTACCAAGTTTAAAGTTGGAACCTACTCCGGGCAAACCGGCGCGCTGACCGGCGGCAAGGCCAGAATTAAGGGCACGGATACCGAGCTTTCCGGTACATTCGCCCTCGAGTTCCCCTACGGGCAGACGGAAACGTTCTACAGCGAAGCGGGCACGAAGGAAGTAACCGTGGTCTTCAAGCCGGAAAATAGCCTGTTCTATGCCGAAGCAAGAGCGACGCTTTCCGTTGAGGCAATCAAGCTCACGCTGGCGAAGATGTACAACACAGTCTCCATCACGGACAAGGACGTGGGAACGCAGTTCGCAAATCTGGGGCTTCCGACATCTGTAGGCTTCGAGACGGAGGACGGCACGGTGAAGTTCATCTCTGTGGAATGGAATGCGGAGGGATATGACAGGAATTCTTCTGCGGAGCAGACCATTACGGGAACGCTGAAATACGACTCGCTTGACGAACGCGAACTCAATCCCACTACGCTCACCGCGACGGCAACGGTCAAGCTCATTGCGCCGGCGCATGTGCACGCCTACACGCAGAAGGTTCAGAAGGCGGAGACTCTGAAAACGCCCGCAAGCTGTACGGAAGACGCGGTGTACTACCTGTCGTGCGAATGCGGCGAGATCAGCCCGAACGAGGCCGATGTGTTCATCGCCGAAAATACCGCCCTTGACCATGACTTTGGCGACTGGACGTCGAACGGCGACGGCACGCATACGCGCACCTGCAAACGCTACAACTGCACGGCCTTTGAAACTGACAGCTGCTCCGGCGGCACAGCAACCTGCGTGGAAAAAGCGGTCTGCAGGGCCTGCAAGGCGGTCTACGGCGAGCTCGGCGCGCATGTGTTCAGCGACGAATGGACAATCGACAGATATCAGCATTGGCACGTCTGCACAGTTTGCAGGGCGAAAGAGACCGAGCGGCTGAATCACTTCGACCAGGATGACGATCATCTCTGTGACGCCTGCTACGCGAAGACTTCCGACCACGGAGACGTAAACAAGGACCACATCTGCGACATCTGCGGCAAGACGGTTTCGAATCACGAAGACGAGAACAAAGACCACGCCTGCGATTACTGCGAGAAGACGATCTCGAACCATGTAGATGCGAACAAGGACCACGTTTGCGACTACTGCGAGAAGACAATCTCGAACCATGTTGATGAGAACAAGGACCACGTCTGCGACTACTGCGAGAAGACGATCTCGAACCACGAAGACACGGACAAGGACCACGTCTGCGACTACTGCGAGAAGACAATTTCGAACCATGAAGACACAGACAAGGACCACGTTTGTGACTACTGCGAGAAGACGATCTCGAACCATGTAGATGCGAACAATGACCACAGGTGCGACTTCTGCGAGAGGCTGATTACGAATCATGCGGACGAGAACCGTGACCACATCTGTGACATTTGCGAGAAGGTGATCTCCAACCACACGGGCGGCGAGGCGACCTGCACGGCGAAGGCGGTCTGCGAGCTCTGCGGCAAGGCCTACGGCGAAAAGGACCCGGCCAACCACACGGGCGAGAACCGCTGGACAGCCGACGACAAGACGCATGAACGCGAATGGACGTGCTGCGGCGTAGTCACCGTGGAGACAGAAGCGCACACCTTCGGCAAATGGGTGACGACAGTGAAGCCCACATCGCACAAGAAGGGTGAAAAGGAACGCACCTGCGAGGTTTGCGGCTACACGCAGACAAAGACCGTTTCCCCGACCGGCGGCTCCGGCACAACCGACAGCGGCAAAAAACCCGCGACGGGAACCGACGACCGCCTGCCCTTCGACGATGTGAGACGCGGCGACTGGTTCTATGACGACGTGCGCTACGTCTATGAAACCGGCCTCATGAACGGTACGGCAAACCGCATCTTCGCACCCAGTGTTTCCACGACGCGCGCCATGATTGTCACGATTCTCTGGCGGCTCGAGGGCTCGCCAGTTGTGAATTTTGCGATGCGCTTCCGCGATGTTGTGGAAAATGCGTGGTATAGCGAGGCTGTTCGCTGGGCGGCGGCAAACGGCATTGTGACCGGCTATTCCGAGAACGCTTTCGGGCCCAACGACAACATCACCCGCGAGCAGTTGGCGGCGATTCTCCACCGTTACGCGAAATACAAGGGACTTGATGTGAGCGCCGGCGAGGACACGAACATCCTGAGCTTCGACGATGCGCAGACGATTTCCGGGTATGCAGTTCCCGCCATGCAGTGGGCTTGCGGCGCGGGCCTCATGCAGGGCTCGAACCGGAAGCTTCTGCCCACCGCGCAGGCTACACGCGCACAGGTCGCGGCTATGCTGCGCCGATTCCTCGGCTGATACCCAAGCACTTAGAAACGAGCACCGGCCTGATTCAGGCCGGTGCTCTTCCCGTTGCTGCGATAGTTCCAAATTCGTGTAGGGGGCGATGCCCACATCGCCCCGGCGGAATCATCCGTTTTGACGAGAATTTTCGGCGAATTCGGTAGTTCCCAATGGGTCGATGTAGGCATCGACCCCTACGAGGGGAGGGAAAACCGATGTGGGCATTGCCCCCTACGCGAGAAGGAAAGGTCAACACGGGCATCAGCCCTATGAGTTTTTGCGGCACACAGTCAAACCGGAGATTATACTTTGATTTTTCCGGCATTTTTGGTATACTGGGCTTAGATAAATAAAGGAGGAGACTTCCATGAACAAGATCACGCTTGGCAAGACGGGGCTTGTCATTGAGAAAAACGGCCTTGGCTGCCTGCCCATCCAGCGCATCAGCGAACAGGACGCCGTGTATCTGCTGCACAAGGCGTATGACGGCGGCATCAATTTTTACGACACGGCGCGCGCGTATTCTGACAGTGAGCAGAAGGTCGGCGCAGCGTTCTCCGGGATGCGCGACAAGGTCGTTCTTGCGACAAAGACGGCCGCACAGACATCAAGCGAAATGTGGAAGGATCTGGAGACGAGCCTTCGCACGCTGAAAACCGATTACATTGATATCTACCAGTTCCACAACCCATCCTTCTGTCCAAGACCCGGCGGAGAGGACGGGCTGTATGACGCGGCGCTCGAGGCAAAGAAGCAGGGCAAGATCCGCCACATTTCACTCTCAAACCACCGTCTTCTGGTTGCGCACGAGGCGATCGACTCCGGGCTCTACGCAACGCTACAGTTTCCGTTCAGCTATCTGGCGGGCGCGCAGGAGCTGGAGCTCGTGCAAAAATGCCGCGAGACGGGAATGGGCTTCATCGCCATGAAGGGCATGGCGGGCGGCCTCATCCGTGACGGCCTGACGGCCTCGGCATGGATGCAGACGCAGGAGGGCGTGGTTCCCATCTGGGGCGTACAGCGCGAATGCGAGCTCGATCAGTTCCTCCAGTGCATCCGCGAGGGCGCGGAGCTTACGGACGAGCGCAGGGCGAGAATTGAACAGGACCGCAAGGAGCTGCGCGGCGGGTTCTGCCGGGGCTGCGGGTACTGCATGCCGTGTCCGGCGGGGATCGAGATCAACCAGTGCGCGCGCATCTCTCTGATGGTCCGAAGAGCGCCCGCGGCCGAGTGGCTGACCGAAGAGTGGCAGCAGAAGATGCACCAGATCGAAAACTGCCTGCACTGCGGGCAGTGTATGTCCAAGTGTCCCTACGGGCTCAACACGCCAGAGCTGCTGCAGGCGAACTATGAGGACTACTGGAAGGTTCTGGCGGCGAGCAAGAAGAGCAAATAATGGAAAACCGGCAGGTTGAACGTATGCTGGAGGCCGCACGGTCGCGGCTTTTGCGGCATGTGCCGGAAGAGATTTCTGAGAAGGCCGGCGTGCGATATGAAAACGGCGTGTTTTGGGTGCGGACGCTTGGAAGGCGTGTCGAGATTCAATGGCCGGCCGGCAAAATCACGCCGCCTGTATCCAAGTGGCACACGCTGACGCTGCTGCATTATCTCGACCTCGCAGACGGAACGCCCCTGAGCGGCAGAACAATCACATTTTCCCAATACAAGGACGGGCTCGTCCGCGGCGGCGGACTGGACCGGAACACGGAGCTGATCGTCAGGCGCGATCTGGGCGTGCTGCCGCGGGAGGAACTGGCGCGGCGGTGCGAAACATTGGGCGCGGAACTGCTGCCGTCCAACGCGGACTTTTGTGCGAGGTTCGATTTTGCGCCAAGGTACCCGGTATGGCTCAAGGTCTGGTTCGCGGACGAGGAGTTCCCCGCGTCGGGAAGGCTTCTGGTTGATGAGAGCGCGCCGAACTATCTGACGATTGAGGATGCAGTGACTGTGGGCTCTCTGATTCTGGATTGCTTGACCGGTGCGCAGCACTGGGCGGTATAGACGAACTACGAAAAACAGAAAAATGCTTCCCGCACGGAACACCACGCATTTGTGGTACGGTGCGGGAAGCTCTTTTTGTGTTGGATTATCCGCGCAGAAGCAGGACAAGCTCAAGAAGGCCGTAGACGATCGGCTGATGCAGCAGATAAATGAACAGTGACTGCCGCCCGCACCAGCAGAAAAAGCGGGCAATGCCGGTTTTCTGAAACGAGCCGGGAAGAAGCGTCCGCTTTTCGCGGTAGGCCGTTTTGCCGATGGCAGCGCCAATTAAAAAGTAGCCCAGCTGCGGGAAGAGAGGGAAGTAGTCGCTTGATGTGAAGCCCTCGTAAGTGAGCCCCAGCGGGAAGAGCCAGCGCTGCGGGACGATGATGCCCCGGATGGCGTAGCCCGTAATAGCAATGACAAGGCCGAGGACTGTGAGCGCGGCTGGCGGGAGCTTTTTAAACGCCGGATAGACGAGCATGCACACGCCAAGAAGATGCAGAACGCCAAATTTCACGACCACGTCCGCGCCGGACATCCCGAGCCGGTACATGCCGTAGGTCACGGCGGTAATGAGCATCCCGCACGCGAAGACGATCAGACCCCGCCGGACGCTTTTCGAGCCCAGCGTCACGCAAACGCCCGAGAGGACCACGAAAATTGCCCCACCATATTCCTGAATGAAGACGTACCATGCCGGGAGCGTCAGATCGAGCCCGCCGAAAAACGACAGGTCAAAGAGAAAATGCACGACGATCACGCACAGGATGCATACGCCGCGCAGCGCGTCCAGCTCCCAGATGCGCGGCTTGGAATTTGCCATGAAGAGTCCTCCCATAGAACAGGTGCGAGCCCGAAGGCTCGCACGTTGTTGGATGCTGCGTTACTTGTTTTCAGACGCTTCCTGCGCGGCCTGCACAGCCTCCTGTGTGGCCTGGCGGTCAGCCTCTTCTTCCTCGAGGATGCGGTAGGCGACCTTGCCAACGAGCGTCTTGGGAAGCTCATCGCGGAACTCAATGTCATACGGCATGGCGTATTTCGCGATGTGCTGGCGGCAGTAGTCGAGAAGCTCCTTTTTCGTCTCGTCGTTTGCCTCGAAGCCCGGGCGGAGCACGACGAAGGCCTTGACCTTCTGCACCTTGTAGGGGTCTTTCACGCCGATGACGCAGGACAGAAGCACCTTCTCATAGCCGTCGATGATGTTTTCCAGCTGGCCAGGATAGACGTTGTAGCCGGAGGTGATGATCATGCGCTTCATGCGCTGCGAGAAGAAGACGAAGCCGTCCTCGTCCATCTTGCCGAGATCGCCCGTGTGGAGCCAGATGCGGCCGTCTTCGTGGCGGCGGAGCGTGTTGGCCGTTTCTTCGGGATTATCGACGTAGCGCAGCATGACGGACGGGCCCGAGATGCAGATTTCGCCCTCGAAGTTTGCATCTAACTCTTCGGTCGTGCCGGGCTTGACAATCTTGTAATACGTATCGGGGAAGGGAACGCCGATGGAGCCCACGCGGTTATAGTTTTTCGGGGTCAGGCAGCTGGCCGTGACGCACTCGGTGAGGCCGTAGCCCTGCCGGATCTGCACGGACGCGTTGTGCGCCTTGAGGAACTCGTCGACCTTCTTTTTGAGCTCAATGGACAAACTGTCGCCGCCGCAGAACACGCCCTTGAGGCAGCTGAGGTCCGCATTTTCCAGCTTATCCGCGCGCAGCAGCGCTTCAAAGAGCGTCGGAACGCCGGGGATGATGTTGGGCTGCTTTTTGATCAGCAAATCCGCGTATGTTGCGACGTTGAACTTCGGAACGAGGATGCAGCACGCGCCGCCAATTAACGCCGTGTGGATGCCGATGCCGAGGCCGAAGCCGTGGAACACGGGCATGACCGAGAGCATCTTGAGCCCGTTGATGGGGGCAAAACCGGAGGCCGCAATGGTCTGAAGACCCAGAGCGTTGAAGTTCATATTGGAAAGGAGAATGCCCTTCGTCGTGCCGGTCGTGCCGCCCGAGTAGAGGATCGAAGCGCCGTCTTCGGGCTTCTGCGCATTTTTGGGAAGGAAAGCGTTCAGTTTTTTGCCCTTGCGGAGGAACTCCTTCCACCAGATGTAGTTGCCCTTGCGCTCGGGGTGCGGATATTTCCGGCCGGCCGTGAGCGCATAGCCCAGCGCCAGATGCGGGAAGAGCTCGTCTTCAATTTTCGCGATGATGAGCTTCGTGTCCGGATCGTCAAGCTCCGGCATGATCGGGGCAATTTTGCCGTAGAACTGGTCGAGGGTCAGAATTGCTTTGGACTTTGAGAAGTTCAGATAGAACTTAATTTCGCCCGCCGCGGACAGGGGATGGATCATGTTGGACACCGCGCCGATGCGGTTGAGCGCGTAGAAGCTGTCGACAGCCTGCGGGCAGTTCGGCATGCAGATCGTCACGCGGTCGCCCTTCTGGATGCCGAGCGCCATGTAGGCTTTCGCGGCGGCGTCAATCTTCTGCATGAATTCGGCGTACGTCGTCTTTTTGCCCATGAACTCGTAGGCGTAGTTCTTGGGGTATTTGTCGGCGGCGGACTTTACCATCTCATAGATGGTTTTCTGCGGATATTTGAGGTGCTGCGGCGTGTCACCGTAGTATTTGAGCCAGGGAGCGGAAGAGGAAATGCTCATTGGTTTGTTCATCCTTTCGTATTGAAATCACACCTGCGCGTTTAACGCGCCACCATTATACAGGAAAAGCCCTGAAAAGGCAATCTAACCTGTCAAAAAAGCTGACGCTTTTTCAACAGTGGGAATGCACCTCGACTGCGCGCAAGTGTGATAGGTATGTTTACCCGCAAGGGGCACGCGACATCCGTTAGCGGTAAAACCGCTAACGGATGTCCTGTCCGGTCGGCAGAGCCGCCGGATAACATGGATTTCCACTTTATTTTGCCCTGCGGGGCGAAACGCTACGAGGTTTTATTGATTGAGAAGCCGGGCGATAAACGGCCGGGAAACGCCCATTGCGCCCTTGGGGCAGAACTCCTGACAGCAGAAGCAGTGGATGCAGGCCTTGCGGTCGATCGTGGGAAGCTTATTTTCCATCCGGATGGCCTTGGCAGGACAAATCTTCGCGCACTTGCCGCAGCCGATGCATTCGTTTTTCTTCACCTTCGGACAGGGAGTCAGCGCCTGGAACATGATCTTATCGACGACTTTTCCGATGGCACCGGTTCCGGCCTTGTGGAAAAAGACGCTCGACTGGGCGGGCATGGTCTTAAAATCAGGGACGATGAAGCGCTCGGGCTCGCCCGCAATCTTGAGCTCCTCCGCTGTATTCGGAATGAGCTTTCGCTCGCGCGCGGCTTGCAGGGTCGGGACGTCGTCTGCCGTGAGGCCAATGAGCTTGGCGGCGAGAAGGTCGAGCTTCGAGGGGGACTCGGCGGCCAGAATCGCGCCGATCTCGCGCGGCGAGCCCTGCGTGGGGCCGTTTCCCTCCATGCCGACGATGGCGTCACAGATGCAGAGGCGGGGTTTAAAATACGTCGAGAGGTCAATGAGCATGTTCGAAAAGTCGGAGATCTGCGGGTATTTATAGTGGTATTCCGGCTTCATCGTGCCGGGAATGACACCAAAGTAGTTTTTGACGGCGTTCGTCATGCCCATCATGCCGTGGGTCTTGAGCTTGCAGAAGTCGATGATCGCGTCGGCTCTGTCGAGATAGGCGGTATAGGTGAATTTTTTCGCGCAGACGGCCTCCGGGAACGAAGCGTCGCTCTGCGAAAAGTCCTGATTGAGCTCCGCACCGACGGCTTCGCAGTCATGCATGCCGCTGACGTCATATACGTGGTTCAGGTGCGCGGCCGTATAGAGTCCGCCGGGGCTGTCTCCGAGAAGGACGCTTGCGCCGCGTTCTCTCAGCATTTTCGTCAGCTCGCAAAGAAGCATTGGGTGCGTCGTGGCCGCCTGCTCAGGCTTCATGGCCGAGACAAGGTTGACCTTGATGACAATGTGCATGCCCTCTTTGACCCAGTCGAGCCCACCAAACGGGGCGAGCGCCTGCGTGAGCGCAGTTCGGCATTCTTCCGCGTCATAGCTTTTGCAGGGAACAATCGAAACATCGACAGCCATATCTGATCCTCCAAGGCTCAAAAGTACGTCTATGATACCATACCTGCTGGGAAAATTCAAACCAAATACGCGCCATAAAAGCAGATGTTTACAAAACGGTAAAGATCTGATATAATAAAGTGTCATTTTGTATGAATTTCGCAGAAGGCGGCGCTTGGCTGCTTCTGAGAAAGGAGAAACCTGCATGGATGACTTTGACGTGAAACATCACGACCGCGAGCTCGACGACCTGCTCAGCGAGGTTAAGGGACTTTTGGGCGAGGAGCCGGAAGAGGACGAATGCCCGGACGAATCCGACGCGCCGGACACGCCGCAGGAGCCAAGTACTCCCATGACGGCGGACGATGTGAACATCGACTTTGAGAAGTTCTATGACGATGCGGCAGGCTTCCCAGACGAGGGCATTTACACTCCGCCGACGGCCTATGAGCAGTCCAAAAGCGCCTATCAAGTCGCGCGTCGGGCGGAGTATGACCGGGTGCGCGAGGCCGAGCGCGAGGCCAGGGACCGCCAGCGCATTGCGCGCGACCGGGAGGAGGAACGCGTGATGCGAAGACTCGAGGGCCGCGGCCGCAAGACGGCGGAAAAGGTCAAAAATCCCCCCAAATCCGACGAGGAATACGCCAAGTGGCTCTATGAGCAGGGCGTGGAGCCCGAGACAGAGGAGCACCGGGAGTATCTCCGGCAGCGTGAGCAGCAGACGGAAGCCAAGCCTCCCAAAAAGCGGCGCGGCCATGGTTTTTTGAAAGTTGTTCTGGCGCTGGTCCTGGTTCTGGCCATCGCGCTTGGAAGCGTGCACTTCTTTGTGGCAAAGCAGCCCGAAGCCGAGACGGGCCTCGGAGAGCGCAAGGCCGGGTGCGCGACGATTTTAATTGCGGGCGCCGACGAGGGCGGATACCGGACGGATACGATGATGCTCTTCTCCGTGAACCGCGCGACGGGCAAGATGAGCCTTGTCTCCATTCCGCGCGACACGCTCATCTACTGCGAATATTCCGTGCCGAAGATCAACTCGGCTTATGGCTGGGCCTCCGGCGGCGAGGCAGGCATGGAGCAGCTTCTGCTGCGCGTCGAGGAAATTATCGGCTTCCGGCCGGACGGGTACGTGCTGGTCGATCTGTCCGTTTTTGAAAAGCTTGTCGACACGATGGGCGGCGTTACGTTTAACGTCCCGGTCGACATGCACTATGAAGACCCGAGCCAGGGTCTCAGCATTAATCTTTCTGCGGGTGAGCAGCACCTGGATGGCGAGCAGGCCATGCAGGTCGTTCGCTTCCGCTCGGGCTACGCGACGCAGGACTTGGGAAGAGTCGAGACGCAGCGGGCGTTCTTGTCGGCGGCCCTCAAGCAGTGGACAAGCTTCAAGGGCCTGATCCACCTGCCGTCGGCGTTTCAGCTTGTGCTGGATGCGTCGAAGACGGACCTCACGGCGCGGGAGCTTGTGTGGCTGTGCGAGAGTGCGGTTCTTTGCAGCCGGGGCGAAATTGACACCCGGACGCTTCCGGGCGAGGCCAGCTACATCGCGGGCGGGTCTTACTACGTGCTGGACGCAGCGGGGGTCTGTGAGACGATCAATGCCTGCTGCAATCCGTATCAGCAGGCGGTGGCCGTATCAAATCTTTATATCCGAGTGGGGTAAGAGCATGAAAAACGTATTGTATACCGGCCGGCCGGAGAATGCGGCAGGGCGGCTCGAAAAAGAAATCGCGTGCTACGATTTACTCGACAGCCTCGGCGTTTCCTACACGAGAGTCGACCACGACTTTGCGGACACCATCGAGGCCTGCGAGGCGGTCGAACAGGTGCTGGGTGAGAAAATCTGCAAGAACCTCTTTCTCTGCAACCGGCAGAAGACGAATTATTATCTTCTCATGATGCCGGGCGAGAAGGTCTTCAAGACGAAGGACCTGTCGAAACAGCTCGGTGTGGCGCGGCTGTCGTTTGCCTCGCCGGAGGATATGCTGCGGCTGCTGAACATCACGCCGGGTTCCGTGAGTGTGCTGGGACTTATGAACGACAAGGAAAATGCCGTGCAGCTTGTGATCGACAAGCCGGTTCTGGAGGACGAACGCTTCGGTTGCCACCCCGTCATCAACTCCTCGACGCTGGCGATCGCAACGAAGGATCTGATGGAGAAAATCCTCCCCGCCGTCCACCACGAGGCCATCTTGGTGGAGCTTCCTGAGGAAGCCGTGGAGGCGTGACAACCGAATACCGCGAAAAATGGGACTTCTCGAGACGGGAAGTCCTTTTTTACATCTGAAAACGCAATTCTTGTTTAAAATTTTACGGTTTCTTAACTGCAAACTTAACTTGAAAAATAAGTTGTCAGTTGATATAATATGCAGTATACGAATGAATACAGCGGTTCGGAGGGCCAGTTCTTCCGAAACCGGACAATAGGAGGGGTTACCATGGAAAATGACGCACTCCCGCAATATATGCGCATTGCGCGCTCCATTGCCCAGCGCATCGCAGACGGGGAGCTGATGGAAGGCGAGAAGCTTTCCGGCCGGTCGAAGCTATCAAGCGAATATAACGTCTCACCGGAGACCATCCGCAAGGCTGTGCAGGTGTTGCAGGACCGGGCGGTGGTCATCGTCCGCGAGCAGAGTGGGGTATATGTGCTGTCGGCCGAGCAGGCGCGGCAGTGCCTCGCGGGATTTAAAGACGGCGGCGGCCTCATCGGGAAAAAGCATAGGCTCCGACAGCTTCTCGAGCAGCAGCAGGCCCTGGGCCGGGAGCTGCAGGAGCTCTGCGGGAGCATTTTAGATGAGATGATCCTCCCCGCGCAGGCGGCGCAGAGCCTTCCCAATTACTGCGTCCGCATCCCGGAAGACTGGGACGGCGCGGGAAGGAGCCTTGGCGAGCTCAAATTCTGGCGCGCGACGGGCGCGACCGTTGTCGCCATCCGCAGAAGCGGAGAGGAGATCGTATCTCCGGGGCCGGATACGGCTCTGCGGCGCGGAGACCTTGTGATCTTCGTGGGAGATCTGGCCGCGCGCAGGCGCGTTGTGCAGTTTCTCTCCGAAGGCTGACGCAGCATCCGGCGGACAGCGTCGGAACGAAAGACGCGTGTTTACCGATACCATCCGACACGCAAAGAAAGGGGATTTTACATGGTACATAATCAGATTCACACCATCGACCTTCTCATCATCGCAGCTTACCTCATCGCGATGGTGCTCATCGGACTTGTCGTCGTTCGCAAGGTGCGGAACATGGACGACTATTATCTCGGCGGGCGCTCGTTCGGGCCGCTTGTCCTGATGGCGACGGTCTGCGCGACGATCATCGGCGGAAGCGGCCTCATGGGGCGCGCGGGCGTCGCGTACTCGAGCGGCTTCAAGGCCATCATGACGGCGCTGCCGTATCTTCTTGGCATGTTCATCTTCTCGGGCTTTGCGGGAAGAATTTCCGCCGTCGGTACGACGTTCAATGTCACGTCCATTCCCGACCTTTTTGAGCAGCGCTTCGGAAAAAGCGCCAAGGTCATGCTCGGCGCGCTCATCGCCTTTACAATGATGGGAACGGTTGCGTCTCAGGTCACGGCAACGGCAACCATCATCAACATGCTCGGAAACGAGATCGGCATTTCCTATGAAGCAGGCGCGATCATCGCGTGTCTGGTGTTCATCATCTATACAGCAACGTCCGGCCTTTTCGGCGTCATCTACACGGATGTGTTCCAGTTCGTGATGCTGATTCTTTTCGTTTACATTCTGATCCCCGCGTCGTCGCTTGCAAAGCTCGGCGGCTTGGGAAATTTCCTGCAAAATCTGGCCCCCGAGCTCTCGACACCGTACTTGGACGGCAGCATCGTGGGCGATATCATTACATACTTTGTTTTCACGCTCGCGGGCGCTGAGATGTGGCAGCGCGCGTTTGCGGCCAAGAGCCAGAAGGCGGCAAAAGAGGGCCTCTTCCTCGGAACGCTTGTCTACGGGCTGACGATTCCCCTCGTCTGGTTCATGGGCGTGGTTGCGCACCAGCTCGTTCCGGCGGAAAAAATCATCGCTTACGGCTCGACGGATGCGGTCGTCCCGGCATTGGCGATCGAAATTCTCCCGGTCGGTCTCACGGGTCTGGCGCTGGCCGGTATTTTGTCCGTCATTATGTCCACGGCGGACAGCTATCTGATCGTCTCTGTGCAGACCTGCGTCCACGATATCTACAAGACCTTCAAGCCCGATACGCCCGAGAAAAAGGAGCTCATGCTCACGCGCGTGTTTGCGGTCGTGCTGCCGCTGGGGGCGCTTATCATTGCACTCTATATCAAAAACGCGTATAATATTTTAATGTTTGCCTGGAGCTTCTACGCGGCGGCGGCCGGACTTCCGGCGTTTGCGGCGCTTTATTGGAAAAAGGCGACGAAGGCCGGTATTCTCTCCGGCATGGCGGCGGGCTTCTCGGCGACGATTCTCTGGAAGCTCATCGGGCTGCCGTTCGGCATCGGCGCGACGGTGCCGGGCGCGATCGCGTGCCTGCTTGCGCTCGTGCTCGTGAGCCTTGCGACATACAAGAAGAGCCCCGCGCCGTTCCTCGATCCTTACAAGAAGCGGGCGGCGGAATAAACCGGAAAACGTTTGGGGACGCTATGTTCATGATCTGGACGGAGAATGTTAAAACATCGTTTTTTGAATCGTCATAATCTGGTCATAATTCCAAAGTAGGATAACAGCATACAAAAGATAAACAAACCGCAGAGGTCAAACCAATGCGATTTGGAATAAAGGAGCAGATCATTATGATGGAACATGAAAACGAAAGAATGAGCTATTCTTTTGAGCCCTCGGACGAGTCGAGCGGCGCGCAGGGATACCATCAGACATCCTACGACCCGAACTACAATCAGAACGAACACAAAAATCCAAAAAAGAAGAACGGCGTCGGCGGGCGCATGGTCGCGCTTCTCGTTGCGGTTGCGCTGGTAGCTTCGATCGGCGGCTCGGCGCTGACCACCGTCATCAATAACATCAGCCGCAAGAACGAAGAGGCAAACGCCAAGGCGCAGGAAACGATGAGTGCGCAGACCGTCGAGCCCGCGCAGGATGACTCGCAGGACACCGCGACGGAAAACAGCAGCTACAGCCTTGAAAAGTCGGCGCTCCCGAAGAGCCTTTCGAGCAATGACACCGGCAAGAGCCTGACGCCGAAAGAGGTTTACGCGATGAACGTAAACGCCACGGTCGGCATTGCGACGCAGATTACCACCAACGTCTGGGGTCAGGTCGCATCGGCCTCCGCCAGCGGCAGCGGCTTCATCCTGACGAGCGACGGCTACGTCGTGACAAATAACCACGTTGTCGAAGGCGCGACGAGCGTCACCGTCAAGCTCTATAACGGCGACGAATACGACGCAGAAGTCATCGGTACGGACGAAATGAACGATGTGGCGCTTTTGAAGATCGACGCAACCGGCCTTCAGGCTGTGACCATCGGCGACTCCGACCAGATTGAGGTCGGCGAAGAGGTCATCGCCATCGGCAACCCGCTTGGCGAACTGACGTTTACGATGACAGCCGGCGTTGTGAGCGCACTTGACCGCGAGATCAACACCGACGGCAAGCCCATCAACATGCTCCAGACGGACGTAGCCATCAACTCCGGCAACTCTGGCGGCGCGCTGTTTGACATGAACGGCAACGTCATCGGCATCACGAGCGCGAAATATTCCGGCTCCACCTCCTCCGGCGCGAGCATCGAGGGCATCAGCTTTGCCATTCCGATCAACGACGCGCTGCGCGTGGTTTACGATTTGCAGCAGTACGGCCATGTGACCGGCAGAGCATATCTCGGTGTGACGGTCAAGGACTTGGACGGCACGACGGCTTCGACCTACGGCCTTCCGACCGGCCCGATGATCCAGAGCGTGGAAGAGGGCGGCTGCGCGGAAAAGGCAGGTCTCCAGCAGGGCGATATCATCATCGGCTTCAACGGCGCGGAAATTTCCTCGTACACCGACCTTGTCGCGGCGCTCAACAAGTGCCATTCGGGCGACACGGCAACGATCAAGGTCTTCCGCGGTGGTGCTGAGGTAGACGCGACGATCACGCTTGACGAGCGCCCGACCGACGAGGAGGTCGCCTCGCAGCAGCAGGCCGCGCAGGACCAGCAGCAATCACAGAACGGCCAGTCCGGCTCCGGCAGCGGCTCCAACGGTTCGAGCGGTTCCAACGGCTATAGCTACGGTTATGGAAACGTCAACCCGTTTGAATACTTCCAGATCCCCGGCTTCGGCAACTAAAGCCAGTTCCCGCCGAGAGGCGGCTTGCATAGATTGAGGTCCCCCGGTCTTGAAAGAAAATCCCGATGCAGTTCAGATTTGAACTGCATCGGGATTTTTATGCTTGTTTGATTTACCAAGGAACGCGTAGGGGGCGATGCCCACATCGCCCCGTGGGGCACCATCGAATTCGCATTGGATTTTCGTGAAAACGGTTTTTACCGCCGGGTCGATGTGGGCATCGACCCCTACAAACTTCCTAGGGTGTATCTGAAAACTCACGATGTGACCGGCAGCGAGGGATTTTTACGTTGCGCAAGACATTTTTTCGCAGGAATACTGACGTATTTCAAGGAAAAATGACGCGGCGCACCGCAAAAAGACCCGCTGTCCGGGTGCGTTGGGAGTTTTCAGATACACCCTAGGGGATGTCCAAAGAACCGTAGGGGCGGACGCGGCTTTCCGCCCTGCGAAATGCACAACCGAAATGCGAAAATCTGCGGCGAATTCGTAACTTCCCTTGGGCGGACAGAGTCGTCCGCCCCTACGCATTACCGGAAAATATACGAAAATACCGGGGACGTACGAAAAATCGGAAACGCGCGGAAAACGGCGCAACGGTTTTATACTTGGTCGGTTATTCGGCGGAGATCAGGTAGTAGTAGATGGGCTGGCCGCCGGAGAGGACATTGACTTCGGCAGAGGGAAGGGCTTTGGTGAAGATTTCGGACGCGTGCGCGGCCTGCTCGGCAGTGGTATCCGCGCCGTAGAAAATGTTGACGAATTCTTTTCCTTCGCCCGCCGCCTTTTCGGCCATTGCGGCGAGAAGGGAATCAAGGTCGGGACTGTTTCCGAGAAGCGCGCCGTTGTAGAGCGCAAGGTATTCGCCCTCGTGGATATCGCGCCCTTCAAAGTCGGAGTTACGCGCGGCGTATGTAATCTGCATCGTGGTCACGCCGGAAAGGCTCTCCGTCATGAGCTCTGCGTTCTCGCTCGCAGACTGCGTCTCGTCGAAGCTCAGCATCGCCGTGATGCCCTGCGGGACGGTCTTGGTGGGAACGACGACGACCTCGCGCGTAGCAAGCTCACTTGCGGCCTGCGCGGCCATGATGATGTTCTTGTTGTTGGGAAGGACGAACACGACCTCGGCGGGGGTCTGCTCGATGGCCTTTAAAATATCCTCGGTCGAGGGGTTCATGGTCTGGCCGCCTTCGATGATGCCGTCGGCCCCCAGATCGCGGAACACGCCCGCCAGACCCGCACCCGCGCACACGGCGACAAAGCCAAACGGCTTTTCGGGCGCGGCAGGCTGCGCAGCGGCAGCTTCCCCGGACTCGAGCTCCTGCTCAATGGCTTCCAAGTCGTCCGTCGAACGGGCCTTGCGGCCTTCGGCCAGATCGTCGTGCTGCATGCGCATGTTCTCGATCTTGGCAAGCTCCAGCGTGCCGTATTTCTGGGATTCTGCCAAGGCGTCCCACGGAATGTTTGTGTGGACATGCACCTTGAACGCCTCGTCGTCCTCGCCGATGACAAGGCTGTCGCCGATGGAGTCAAGATACACGCGAAGCGGCTCAAGAGAAACGTTCTCGTCTTTCTTGCGGACGATGTAAACGGTATCGTAGGCAAAGGTAATGTCCTCGGTCGCAAAGTCTGCGAAGTCTGCCTGCTCCTTTGCCTCGCCGGATGCGGTCTGTGCGGCGATGTCGTTTCCCTGAAGGCTCGATAACATGCCCTCCAGAATCACAACAAAGCCCATGCCGCCCGCGTCCACCACGCCGGCCTTTTTGAGGACCGGGTTCTGGTTGACGGTATTCTCTAACGCGACCTTCGCGGTCTCAATGGAGCCTGCCAGTACGCTCTCAAGATTCTCGTCCTGCGCGGCGAGCTCTCTGGCAGCGTCTGCGGTCAGGCGTGAGACAGTCAGGATCGTTCCCTCTGCGGGCTTCATGACGGCCTTATAGGCGGCCTCCACGCCTGCGGTCAAAGCATCCGCAAAGTCCTTGCCGCTTGCTTCCAGCTTCCCCTTGAGGGACTTGGAAAAGCCCCGGAACAGAAGCGATAAAATGACACCCGAGTTTCCGCGCGCGCCACGCAAAAGCGCCGATGCAGTCATATCGGCGGCCTTCGTCAAAGAATCCGGGCTGCGCTTTTTTAAATCTTGCGCAGCGGCCGCCAGCGTCATGCTCATATTCGTTCCTGTGTCGCCGTCCGGCACAGGGAAAACGTTCAGCTCGTTGATTTTCTGCTTTTTTAGCTCAATTGCGGCGCTTGCAGATACGATCATCCGGCCAAAGGCCGCGCCGTCCATGGAATGTCTCAAAGTCAATTACACCTCCGGTTGCGCACGCGCGCTTAGTCAATCGTGATCGAGTCAACAAAGACGTTGACGGCACTGACCTCCGTGCCGGTGGACTTTGTGACGAAATAGCGGACTTCCTTGATGATGGACGCAGAAATGGCGCGGATGTTTACGCCCTTGTCCACCATAATATGCAGGTCGATGGCGATGGAATTGTCGCTCTGGAACGTGACGCGCACGCCCTTGCCCATGGCCTCCTTGCGCAGCAGATGGACAAGACCGTCCGTCATCGAGCGCACAGCCATACCCTTCACGCCGAAGCAGTTTGTCGCAGCGTAGCCCGCAATATTTGTATAGACCGCATTGTCAACGGCAATGGTACCTTCCTCCGTTTTCAGCCGGATCATAGAAAAACCTCCTTGATTCTGAGCGTTATGGAAGCTCCGGATGGAGCGAATTTGCAATACAGCGATAACTACAGACTATTCTAACCGATTTTTCACCAAAGTACAAGGGAAAAAAGCTCAGCGCTTGTAATCGGTGACGTTGTTAGCCCACATCCAGTAGAGCTTGTGGTACATGAGATTGTAGATGGTCTGGTTCTGTTCGCCGTTTTTCTCCGTGAGGTAGGCTTGCAGGTTGAATAGATCGTTGTACGTCAGGCTCGGATAGTCCGTGCCGTCGTAGGTTCCGTCGGGCTGGATGCTGTAATATAGATCCCACGTGGGCTTGATCCAGTCGGAACCCGTGTCTTCGATGGCGAGCAGCAACTTGTCCGCCGTTTCGCGCAGGCTCTCTTCTCGCAAAAGGTCTGCCAGATGGTAGGCAGCCAGACATTCGGCGGCAAGATGATTGAGCGACGTGTGCGTCAGGTCGTGCAGCTGCGGGTGCCAGTAATCGGCGACGAGCCAGCCGCCGTTTTCGGTCTCGGCGTGGTTCGCCTCAGCCAGCGCCTGATAGAACGCGGCGTAGCGTTTGACGGTGTCGAGATACAGCCCGCCGCCAAGATCATTATTCGCGCGGACGAAAATTTCGATAAGATCGGTATTGAAGCGCGTGTCGTAAAAGCCGTCTGCGATCTGGAAATCGCCGGAAAGCCACTCGCTCTCGGGCTGCGTCGGCCAGAAGCCGTAGGCGTTCTGTTCCTGCACCAGAACATCCAGCATACAAATGGTCAGATTCGGTGCAGCTTCGCAGACGCCGATCTGCTCCGCCATGAGGCGGATGAGATAGGACGCGACGCAGCGGTAATAATAGTTCTCCCCGGTGGGGACATAGTTTGACGGCGTGAAGCGGTAGTATCCGTCAAAGCACCATTTGGCGACGCCGTTTGTTGTGTACGCGTTCCAGACCGTGGCGCAGTTTTTGTTTTCCGACCAGTCGAGCAGCGGCCGCGCCGCGCTCATGACAAAGCCGTCGCAGAGCTGACCATCTGTCAGCGTGCTGCTGACAAGTTTCAGCTGCCAGCCGGCCTCTGTGCGTGTGACAAGAAGGTATCCGTCCAAGTCAGGCACATGCTCGAGCACGCCATTTTCTTTCTGATTATACGTCTTCGGGAGATAAGAAAACAGACTTGCGCCGGAGGAAAACTCAATCGCGACCAGATTCGCCCGGTATGCGCCGGGGGCGAGAGGCTCGGAAACCCATGCATTCGCGTCAGTATCAAAATAGTGGATGGTTGCGTCGATGGGCTGGTATTGAAAAGAAAAGAGCGTTGCCTGACGGGTCACACCCTCCACGCGGCAGGCCTGAATGCGGCTTTTGTCGAAGCTCAGGTATTCCCGGCGGGAATAGGTAAGAGCTTCGTCATACTCGGTCGTTTCCGTGACGGAAATATCGCCCATGGAGGTCGAGATGCTTCTGGTTGTGACGACCGGCTCTGGGATGGACGGCGGATCGTCCTGCGTGGGGATTTCTTCCTGCGCGGGCGTGGCCTCTGCCTGCTGCGGCTGCTCCGGCACGGCAAGGCGCTTGTTGCAGCTGCCGAGGAAAATCAAGAATCCGAGAAATAAAACGGCGATTGCGCCGAGAATAATCAGCTGTTTTTTTGAAAGATGCAAAGCATACGCTCCTTTCTGGTCAAAATCCAAATTATTATATCAGATTTTCACAGATAATGCAAATCGAACCGGAAAAAAACGCGCCCCGGAAACCAGACAGCTTCCGGGGCAATGCATATTCAAAAATGGATGCGGCGCAATCAGATCATGCTGGCCTGCCAGCAGTCGGGCGCGGTCAGCCCCATCATGGACACGACCGTGGGTGCGACATTGGCAAGGCCGTAGTGGCCGTCCTTGATCTGGAAATGGTTATCCTTGTCGTAGATGATGAAGGGAACTGGATTCAGAGAATGGGCGGTGCGGATGGAGGTCTTGCCCTTCTTGGTCTCGGTCATCTGGTCGGCGTTGCCGTGGTCGGCAGTGATGAGCAGCGTGTAGCCGTACTTGTCAGCGGCCTCGATGAGACGGCCGAGCGCGGTGTCGACGGCTTCCATTGCGGTGATGACCGCCGGAATGACGCCCGTGTGGCCGACCATGTCACCGTTCGGGTAGTTGCAGCGCAGGAACTCGAACTTATGAGACTCCATCGCGGCGATCAGGTGGTCGGTAATTTCGACAGATTTCATCGCCGGGGCCTTTTCGAACGGGATCACGTCGGACGGGATTTCCTCATAGACCTCGAGGTTTTCGTCGACCTTGCCGGAGCGGTTGCCGTTCCAGAAGTAGGTTACGTGGCCGTATTTCTGCGTCTCGGAGATGGCGTATTCATGCACGCCTGCCTTGCACAGAACCTCGGTGAGCGTGTTCTTGATAACGGGCGGCTCGACGAGATAGTGCTCGGGAATCTTGAGGTCGCCGTCATACTCCAGCATACCCGCGAAGTGAACGCCGGTATAACCCGGGCGGTCAAAGTGCGTGAACTCCTTGCGGTCAAAGGCGAGGGAGATCTCCTGCGCGCGGTCGCCGCGGAAGTTGAAGAGAATGACGCTGTCGCCGTTTGCGATCTTCGCGACGGGCTTGCCATCGTGGGCGACGACGAAGGGCAGAAGGTCCTGATCGATCATGCCGGGGTTTTCGGCGCGGTAGGTCTCGATGGCTTCCTTGGCGGAGGCGAACTGACGGCCTTCGCCCTGCACGTGCGTGCGCCAACCCTTTTCGACCATCGGCCAGTTGGCTTCATAGCGGTCCATCGTGATGACCATGCGGCCGCCGCCGGAAGCGATCTTGTATTCGTGCGCAGAATCGGAAAGCTCGGCAAGAACGGTTTCGAGCTGGTCGACATACTCCAGAGCGCTCGTTGCGGGCACATCACGGCCGTCGAGCAGAATGTGGCAGTAGACGCGCTTCACGTCCTCTGCGCGCGCCTTCTGGAGCATAGCGATGAGATGCGAGATGTTGGAGTGGACGTTGCCGTCGGAAAGCAAACCGAGGAAATGCAGCGCTTTCTCATTTTCCTTGCAGTTGGAGATGAGAGACTTCCACGTCTTCGACTCGTACAGCGCGCCGGATTCAATGGACTCGCCGACGAGCTTTGCGCCCTGGGAGTAGATTTGGCCGCAGCCGAGCGCGTTGTGGCCGACCTCGGAGTTGCCCATGTCATCGTCGGTGGGAAGGCCGACGGCTGTGCCGTGTGCCTTGAGCCACGTCATGGGGCACGAGGCCATCAGCTTATCAAGATTCGGCGTGTTCGCCTGCTTTACCGCGTCGCCGGGGCCGCCATCGCCGCGACCAACGCCGTCCATAATCACCAATACGATCGGTTTTTTCATTTGTATATCCTCCATATAGGCTTTATTTTGTTGGTTTCGTTTTGTTCGTGCATATTCTACACCATTTTGCTTGCGTTTACAATGTCAATTTTCCGTTTGCAGGCGTAAAATATGCTCCTTTGCCAGCGCGTAAACCCCGTCAAAATTGACATGCGGATTGTAGACGGCTTCCAAGTCGTCATGCAGCCGCTTGGCCTCGGCAAGGGCCTTGTAGGCGATGGCGTACTGCGCGCGGTATTTTGCCGTTAAATCGGCGAGCACCTCGCGCTTTGGCCGAAGCGCCGCAACATCGTAGAACTGCCCGAGGTCCAGGTACGCACCTGAGGCAGCGGGGAGCGCGACATCGAGAATGTGCGGGCTCGTGCCGTCGGCGTAGCCCACATGCCACGCGGGAATGAGAACGCCATCTAAAGAATCCGGGTCTCCTGAGCAGATCACGTACTCTACGTCCAGCCCTGCGTCCTCGGCTGCCTTGCCGATTTTTTTCATGAAGCTCGACTTGCCGCAGCCGGGGCCGCCTTTGATGACGTATAGGAAATTTCCGCTCTCGGGCTTGCAGAACTCGTCGTAGAGAGAAACGAAGCCCTTTCCTGTGTTCGCGCCGAGAAAATACCGCCTGACCGCCATGAAACACCCTCGCTTTCAAAAAGATTACGGCTTAGGATATGCAAAAGCGCCCCGGATTGTGCATGGACAGTCCGGGACGCGGAAATATAGTCGGGAGTTTAATTGAGAGCGAGATCGCTTTGCCGGAACAGGGCATGCACGCGCGCGCGAAGGGCGGCGTATTCCGGCTGTTCCAGCGTTTCCGCATCGCGGATTTCCTCGCCCGCGGCCTGCTTCGCTTCCATCAGCGTCTGCATGTCGAGCTGCAAATCGGCGACCTTGAAAAGCGGCAGGCCATGCTGGCGGCTTCCCAGAAAATCGCCGGGGCCGCGCAGAGCGAGGTCTTCTTCTGCAATTTTGAAGCCGTCGGTGGTGGCGCAGAGAGCCTTGAGGCGTTTGCGGGTCTGCTCGTTCCGGTTTCCGGAGACGAGGACGCAGTAGGACTGCGCGCTGCCGCGCCCGACGCGGCCTCTTAACTGGTGGAGCTGGGAAAGACCGAAGCGGTCCGCGTTTTCAATCACCATCAGCGTCGCATTCGGCACGTCCACGCCGACCTCCACGACCGTGGTCGCGACAAGAATGTCCGTCTCTCCACGCGAGAACGCGCCGAGCGCCGCGTCCTTGTCCGCCTGCTTCATTTTGCCGTGCAGAAGGCCCACGCGCCGGTGGGGGAAGACGGCCTGCCGGAGTGTCTGTGCGAAGCTCTCGGCGGATTTGAGGCTCTCTAAATCAGATTCTTCGACCGTGGGGCAGACGATGTAGACCTGATGGGAGGCTTCGCACTGTTTTTCAATAAAGGCGTTCAGCCGCTGACGCTTGTCTTCGCCGATCAGGAAGGTATCGACCGGGAGACGACCGGGCGGGAGCTCACCGATGACGGAAACGTCCAGGTCCCCGTAGGCGATGAGCGCGAGCGTCCGCGGGATGGGCGTGGCCGACATGACAAGAAGGTGCGGCGTCTGGCCCTTGGCGGACAGCGCGGCTCTTTGCGCCACGCCGAAGCGGTGCTGCTCGTCGCAGACGACGAGGGCAAGATCGTGAAACGCCACGTCCTGCGTGATGAGCGCATGCGTGCCGACGATGAGTTGGGCGCTGCCGTCCGCAATTTCCGCCTTGTGCTGCCGCTTCTGCGTGGCTGGAAGCGAGCCGGTCATGAGGGCTACGGAAATTCCGAGCGGGGAAAAGAGCTTTGCAAGAGACACTGCATGCTGCTCGGCGAGGATTTCAGTCGGGGCCATGAAGGCCGCCTGATGGCCGTTCTGGATCGCGCAGAAGCACGCCGCCGCCGCGACCATCGTCTTGCCGCTTCCGACGTCTCCCTGCACGAGCCGGTTCATGGGACGGCAGGACGCGAGGTCGCGCAGAATGTCATCGATGGCCGACTGCTGCGCGCGGGTGAGCGCGAAGGGGAGAAGGCTGTAAAACGGCTCCATATGGTGCGTGTCCATGGGTTTGGTATGCAGCTCGTCTCGCTGGGTGCGGATGGCGGCGAGGCCTGCGGAAAAGATGAAAAATTCCTCGAAGACGAGCCGCCTGCGCGCTTTCTGCAAAGCCTCAAACGACGCGGGAAGGTGCACCGTCTCATAGGCAAAGTGCGCGGAGCAAAGATCATAGCGTGTCTGCACAGCCTGCGGCAGAACGTCCGGAAGCGCATCGAGGCACGCGTCTAAAGCCTGCCGGACGCACGCGCCGATGAGCTTGTTGGTGATGCCAGCGGTGAGGGGATAAATGGGAAGAATCCGGCCCGTCACCGCACCTGCCGCGTCTAACGGCTCAAAGGCGGGGTTCTGCATCTGATGACCGTAGCCTTTGCGGAGCGCGCCATAGAAGCGGTAGCTCTCGCCGTAGTTGAGCTGATCTTTTACATAGGGCTGGTTAAAAAACACGAGGTCGACCCGGCCCGTTTCATCCGCTACGCGGACCTTTACGAGCTCCATGCCCTTGCGGATGCGAGACAGCTGCGGCTGAGAGATGACCATCGCCTCAAAGCAGGCAGACTCGCCGGGCGTTAGACCTGCGATGGATAGAAGCTTTGTCCGGTCCTCATAGTCTCGCGGGAAGAAAGCGATGAGATCGTAGAGCGTCTTGATGTGGAGCTTTGCGAGCTGCTTCGCGCGAACTGCGCCAACGCCCTTGAGCGCCGTCACCGGAGAAAACAGATCCATCTCATCACCGCCTTTTGCTATTTACTATAGTATATCGAATGTATGTTCCGGATGCAAGCGCGAAAAAGCCCTCCGAAGAGCATCTTCGGAGGGCTTACATTCGGCAAAATTAGGCCAGCTCGTTCATCTTCAGGGTAATGCTGCTCTTCTTGCGGGCAGCGTTATTCTTATGAAGAATACCCTTGTTGACAGCCTGATCGATGGACTTCACGGCAGCTTTATAAGCGCTATCGGCCTGCTCACGGTTGCCGTCGGCAACAGCGGCGTCGAACTTCTTCAGCGTGGTCTTAAGCGCGGATTTCTCCATCTTGTTGCGTGCGTTGTTGACTTTGGACACCAGAACTCTCTTCTTGGCAGACTTAATGTTGGGCATGACTACACCTCCTCCAATAGCGTTAATACCGAAACAAACAAATCCGTTTCATGCAGAAATACATTATAGCGTGCAAGCCCGAAGAAATCAATAGCTATTTTTCTTTTTTTCTAAAAAAATCGCATACGGGCATCTGCGCGCGGCAAACTATCGGCGAGGTGAGCAGATGGATTACAGAACAGATCTTGCCATGGAGGCCTACACGCTCTGGAAAAAGGACGCGGGCGAGACGACGGAGCTTCCGGGCGTAATGGCGCGCGAGGAGGACGCAGGCGGGGTCCACATCACGCGCGTGGAAATTCTGGATGACCGGGGGGCTCGGGCGCTCGGAAAGCCAGTGGGGCGGTATGTGACGCTGGAGCTGACAGCGCTTTCCCGGCGTGAGGCCGGAAGCTTCGAGGAAGCGGCGGAGGCGATTTCCAGGGAGGCGGCTGCGTTTCTTCACAGCCCCGGAAGCGTTCTTTGCGCGGGACTTGGAAACGACGCGCTCTCGCCGGATGCCTTCGGGCCGTGGACGCTCGGAAACCTTCTTGTGACGCGGCACTTAAAAGCGTATATGCCGGAGGCGTTTTCCGGGTTTTGCAGTGTCTCCTGCGTGAAGCCCGGGGTTCTGGGGACGAGCGGGATGGAGGCGCTGGAGCTCGTGCGCGCGGCAGCGGATTTCATAAAGCCGGAGGCGGTCATCGTCTTTGACGCGCTGGCGGCGGCAGAGCCCGAGCGACTTTGTACAACCGTCCAATTGACAGATGCAGGGCTGGCTCCGGGCTCGGGGCTCGGAAACCATCGGGCGGCGTTTTGCGAAGAGAGCCTCGGGCGGCCGGTTTTAGCCGTTGGAGCGCCGACCCTCATGCGCGCTGAACGCCTTGCGGGGCAGGAGCTTCCGGGGCTTTCCGGGCTCATCGTCACGCCCCGGGACATTGACCTTCGCGTGCGCGAGATCGCGAGAGCTGTGGGCTATGGGGTGAGTCTTGCGCTGCACCCGGGGCTGACGGTCTCTGATGTGGCAGGTTTTCTGGCATAATGTTCGATCGTGTTATGTCAACAAAATTATGCACGGCAAGAAGAATTTGCCCGGAAAAGTTCCTGTGGACAAAAATGTGGACAATGTGAAAAACTTTGCCGCGCAAGGAGAAATCCACATTTCCACATTGTTATCCACAGTTGCTATCCACAGCCATTTGGCCGGAAAAAGTTACAAACCGGTAACGACACAGGAAATTACGTCGACGGCGCAACCGGGTTATTGTCAACTATTTTTGCTTAAAAAATGTCAGAAAGTTATAATTTCAGCACAATTCCGAATATATAAGCTGCGCTTTCGCGGAAAATGCCGAAACCCGGACCGTATCAAATTGCTTTCCCGGGAAATACTCACCAGTACACAAGCAGGCGTTTGTGCACAACAAAGGGCGTTGGAGGAACAGTGGATATGCAGGGAAAAGTGGAAATCAGCGGGGTCAACACGGCAAAGCTCAGGACGCTTTCAAATGACGAAATGATGGCGCTCATCGACCGCGCGCAATCGGGAGACGAGGAGGCGAGGCGGAAGCTTGTCGAAGGCAATCTCAAGCTGGTGCTTTCTGTCATCCAGCGTTTCATGGGCCGGGGTGAAAATCCGGACGATCTGTTTCAGGTGGGGTGCATCGGGCTTCTGAAGGCGATCGCGAACTTCGACACCTCCAAGCAGGTGCGCTTTTCGACCTACGGCGTTCCGATGATCGCGGGAGAGCTGCGGCGATACCTGCGCGACTACAGCCCCATCCGCGTCAGCCGCTCGGTGCGCGACACGGCGTATCGGGTCTTGCAGTGTAAGCAGGAGCTTCTTGAAAAGAACGGGCGCGAGCCCACGATGGAGGAGATTGCAAAGGCAATGGACGTGCCGCTGGAGGAGGTCGTGGGCGCGATGGATGCAATCGCGTCGCCCGTGTCTCTTTATGAGCCCGTGTACTCGGACGGGGGCGACCCGCTGACGGTCATGGATCAGGTGCGTGACACGAAAAATACCGACGAGCGGTGGCTCGATTCCATTGCGCTGCGGCAGGCGATGCACAGGCTTACAGATCGGGAAAAGCGGATCCTTGCCCTGCGGTTTTACGATGGTCGGACGCAGATGGAGGTGGCCGGCAGCATCGGCATCTCGCAGGCGCAGGTGTCGAGATTAGAGAAAAACGCGCTCAATACCATCCGCAAGGCGATTACCGTATCATAACACGCAGATTTCCCGCATACGGTAGAAAAGGAATACCAGAAGGGGCGTAAAAAACCTCGTAGAGTTTCGCCCCGCAGGGAGAAATAAAGTGGAAATCCATTTTATCCGGCGGCTCTGCCGACCGGAAAAATTCCTATCACCTCGCAAGTGTGGAATTTTGCCCCAGTAGGGCAAAATTCTGCGCGCAGTCGAGGTGCAATCCTTTCTGTCAAAAAAGCAAACGCTTTTTTGACAGGTTCATCGGAGGGGTGCGCATGGTAAACCGATTTTCAGAGCTTCGCAGCAAGGAGATCATCCACGTCTGCGAGGGCACGCGGCTCGGATACTGCAGCGATCTTTGCATCGATACCGACACCGGCCGGGTCACGGCGCTCATGGTCCCGGGGCCGTGCCGGTTTCTGGGGCTCTTTGGCCGGGACTCGGACTACATCATTCCGTGGTGCTGCATCCGAAGGATCGGGGAAGATATCATCCTCGTCGAGGGCTCCATTTCCTCATGGCGCGTGATGCGCAAAAGGCGGGGGCGGTGGGCTGCCAAGTGGCGGAGGTGACGGCTTGCGTGCCGCCGTCGGTGCTGAC
>ERZ832522.509-NODE-509-length-57853-cov-24.883439_pt1 | contig 57853 bp, 65 predicted proteins | sample MGYA00519951_ERZ832522 | MGnify/ENA primary metagenome ERZ832522 (study PRJEB31850, sample SAMEA3708728) | human gut metagenome | biome: human gut; feature: human-associated habitat; material: faeces | place: China | collected 2014 ... | reverse complement strand
AAGAAAGCCGGACTGGCTGCCCGGCTTTCCTGTCCAAATTTATTGTAATAGGAGGTGACTTATTGTGAATCAGCATATTACAAGTTACAGAAAAAAAGTTAGCTGCTGGAGATTGTATTTAAATTACTATTAGTCATTTCCAATAAGTATAATGCAGATATCATAGCATCAAACACAATTAAAATTAGAGGAATGTAGTTCCAAAAATAAGGAGGATAAATTTATGGCTCATTATATGGCTATTAACAAAAGTGGTAAGAATCTGCCTATTTTTAGTGGGTGGCCCAGTGTTGATAAGGGCAATCAGATTGGTACCATTTATAATCGTGAAGTTTTTATCTATGGTGATACGGAGGATGGAGTTGAGGTCTATTTCCGAAACAGTTCTGGGCGGATTGTTCAGGGCTTCTATTATGCCACGGATGCAAATGGAAATGATCTTTTCTCCTCCAATGCTGAGGCAATGAAAGCCCTGTCCTCTTGCATTGATTACCCGTTTAATACAGCAACTATTGATGGAACGGAATACTATACGTTCAAGTTCCGCCGAAATGAAGAGGTCTATACTGCATCTGGCTCTTCTTGGGGTACTGTTGCCTCCGGTATGGAAGTTGCTTGTCGCACAGACGCAATGGGAGACTCTCATCCGGATTGGAAGCTGATTAACTACGTCAAGCGTAGTTCTGATGGACAGTGGGTTGCGGTCACCGGGAGCGGTTATAAACACGGTTTTGTTGATATCGGCCTCAATGTGGGTTCTACTCCCAGTTCGATCTCTATGTATGGCACCTGGTAATGCGCTTTTCTGTAACTTCAAGGAGATGCCAGAAATAAATTAAAGTCGTGCCGTAGTATTTGGATTTGGAATCCTGAAGTATCTTTTTTAAGTCTGCGACGTAGATTATCCATAAAAAGGATGCGTAACTTTTTTGGGGGGAGAAAAAATGTCCAATCTCAAAAAGCATTTTTTTCATATTTCTAAAAGCTGGTTTTCTGTGTGCACATTCATTTTTCTCTTGGCTGTTTGTGTGGGTTTAGTAATTCATATCACTAACAAAAAAGAAAATGCGACATGTTCAAATTCTGAGGCACCCATTGTTTCGAATGGAAATGTTTCAGAGGAATCGGGCTCAGACATAGCGCATGCAGAAAATTATGTGCCAACAGAAGAGGACGTTCTTGTAGCACGCCAACAAGCAACCGAAGGGATGTCTCAGCAGCAAGTAGAAAGATTGACCGAAGTAATTAAGGCTGCAAATTTGTGGTTGGAACAAAGGTATATGGATGAAAATCTTTTCGAGAAGCTGTCAGATCCCAACAGTTTATACTGGAATTATTTCCATCAGACCGGAGAAATTCAAATTGGTTGGGCAGTTGACGGTAGTATTGATATAGATGCCGTATGTAAACGTGAAAAGCTCTCCCTTGAAGAATTCTATGCTAAGTATGGAACGCCCGTTGTTGCAACGAATTTCTATGATGCAGACGGATTTATCGACCTATTGTCAGAAATGAAATCATCTGTTCAAAACGAAGATCTTAAATCCGAACTTCAGGATCTCATAGATCAGACAAAACAGGCAAAAGAAACCCATAGGATGGAAATTGTAAATGACATTTACAAAAAGCTACATGATCTGGATTACTTTTTGTTGCGATATGGTCCTATAGATGTTGCCAAGTATGTCAAAGATGATTCTACAGTATCTAAATACTACGGCACACTTTCTTTCTATCAGTAATCACAGTGTCCCATACATGCCAAAGCTGTGTATGGGACACCGCAAAAAATTTCCCGCGCTCGATAAATAATCCGTGAATAGAAGATAACAGTTCGTGCGCAGCCGTTGTGACGGTAAAAAAACTGGCTGCCAGCCGAAGGTGCTGGTGGTAGATCTTGGTGGCTTTACAGCGGATTATGCCCGGCTGGGTTCCGGATATGTCCGCATGTGACTCCTTGGAAAATGGTGTGATTTTGCTTTATAACCGCGTTCGTGCCAAAGCCGATGAACTGGATGCCCTTATGTCTAAGGCAAGGGAACAGACCCCGGGAGCGGGGTCCATTCCATTACCTTAGAGTTGGAAAAGCCTGATGCAATCCACCAGAGTCATACTGAGTTCCTGAAAGAGATCTTCATCAAAGACCTCATAGACACAGGCTTCCTTGAATAACAGCGGACGGTAAAGAAGAAAAATTTTCTCCTGTGCATAGTGGCTCCCATCTTTGGCTTGAATCAGCAGGTCCTTAAAGCTCATTTGACGTTCCTCCCAAAGGTGTCCTTGATTTTCTTGCGGGCACGGTGATATGCCGTGGCTGCACCTTGATAGGTCAATCCCAACTCTGACGCCAGATCCCCAAAGTCCCGCTGATAGAGTGCATGCGCGAGGAAAATGTAGCGGTCCCGCTGACTGAGCTTCTGGAGAGCTTCCTCCAGGGCATCGTTTTTAAACAGCGGGAATGGCAAGGGTGCATCCACAGCCGAATTGACCATGGCATCCAGGACGGAAACGATATCATCCGGGTCCGTTGGAAGCTCCATTTCTCGGCGCCTGCTGCAGGCACCCAGATAGGCCGCTTTTTTGCGGTGGATCGCTGTAAGAAGATACGCGGTAAAGCGGTTTTGAATCACGTTGTTTTCGCCGCTGCCGTTGTTCTTTGTATACATTTTTTCTCCTCCAATATCTGAAAATGTAAAACAAATGTTGGAGGAGGGCCCCGGCAGCAGGCGGGGTATAAAAGGCGTCTGCTCCCGCCCGTGAGCGGGAGATCCATAATTTGCTCTGCATGAAGACAGTGATGTATGCGCGGAGACCGTGTTTGTGTGCGCGTCCCCCATGCCGGAGGGGAAACACCGGCATGGGAAATAGAGAAATGATGTGAAAATGAAGCGGTATGCCCAGCTGTACGGAATCGCCAGATGTCATTCACGCAAAGGAGAGTGGGACAATTCTCTATGTGCGACGATAGCAGCACATATTTTGTATATAATTTAAAAAGCAACGGATGCCCCGGTTGGGTGCATCCGTTGCTTTTTAGGTAACATAGCCACATATGTTCTCGCATCAACGTTTGGGCTAAACACACGATGATTACTCATACGTCTTTTGCGGACTTTTTCTTTTCTGCGAATATTCTCAAATTAAAATTTTACAATACTAGATACTTCTTCCGAAGTTTCGATTGACTTCCCAGATGTATTATAAACTGTAACTGTAACTTTTACTTGATATCTATGTCCACTTGTTACATACCAAGGTTTATTGGTTAAGCTGATACTAATACTTCCGGAATCCGTCCATGTCTTCATCACCTTTCCGGTATCGACCTGAATAAGTTCCATGGTGAGATCTGTACTATAACTACTATTATTCAAGGTCACATTTCCTGAACAACTGGACTTACCATTATCGTCAATTGATAGGTCAGCATTCAACATAGAAATACCAATATACCGAGCATTGTTATTTTGTGTGGGATATTCCTGTGCAAAAGCTGTTGTCATAGTAAAAAGGGACACTACAACTGTTAAAAGCAGAACTTTCACCAGTTTTTTTTGCTTGCAAATCATTTTTGCTTTCCTCCTTGTGTTTTGCCTCTGATAGAGGCTTCTACTGTAAGGAACACAAAAAATCGTTATTTGCAACCTAATCAATCACAAAAATATTTTGGGCTATTTTTTCAACTACTTCACCCGGTACGTGCTCGGATGAACAAATGTCAATAAAAATATTCTTGTCAGTATTTGCGAGGGCAATATGTGTCTGGCCGTTTTTTACAATGCGCAACCCAGAGTTCCCATTTATCATGATTTCCTCTACTATTTCGGCTCCCTCCGTATCTACATTGTAAGTAGAAGTCCCATCAAACCTGTTAATGACTATCCAGTTATTTTCATCGTTTGCAAAGATGGCCTGATAATCGTATTCTCCTGATAAATATTCGTATCCGTCAGGAAGCCATGTCAAACGTATATTTTTAAAAAATTTATTGCTGTCTGTAACCATAGTGTTGCCGGATTCTTGAGGGGGATCCTCTTGCTTCATTTTTAATTGTGTGTACTTCTCATTTGCAGTGATCACCAAATTAAGAGTGGCTGTTCTAAATTCATCGGAAATTGCAAATGCAGATGTAAAAAGTAGAGTTGAAATTGCGATCAATACTGCTGCCAGGTTAATTGCCTTTTTTACAATTCTAAGGCTGCTGCTTCTGCGCATATTTGAAAAATGCGCATTTATTGTTTTCAAACACCTTTTTGTGAGTCCTTCGGGAACGGCAGCGTGAGGATCATTCTGCAATTCCATGTTGAGTTGGTCTAACCGAGCGCCTTCCATTTGTGCAACATCTTCCATCAGCAGCGCAAAATATGCATCTTCATAGTTTTCCAACAGTCGTTCGTGTCTCGTCATTTGTGCCATCCCCTTTCATTAACCTTAGAGATTTTCGCCTTACGCGTGAAAGACGCATCCGAATACTGTCTCTGCTGCACTGGAAAATTCCTGCGAGCTCTTCTGTCGTTTGTTCTAGAACATATTTTCTATACAGCAATTCTTGCTCGGCATCAGTAAGCTGCATCCACACTGTAGTCAGACTGGTTCTTTTTTCTTGGAGGTCTTCTATTCTCTCAATTATTGATTCAGGTTGATCGTATTCACTGCTTAAATCATCATCCGATAATTGTTGAATATGGCGGTTTATCGTTGCTTGGTGTTTTCTAAAATTTATAGCCGTATTTCTGACCGCGTAAATCACGTATGCACGAAGTGCAGAATTCGGAAGACCTTTTATTTTGATAATGTTTTTGCAAAGCCTTTCGACCGTATCATGAACAATATCTTCACAATCCTGTGTGTTGGAAGCATATTTTAATGCGATTGCATACATCAGGCGCTCGTTCTGCTGATATACTTCTTGCATAAATGCACGATCATCAACGTCATTTATCATAGTAGCAAAGATAAGCATATATCTAATCCTCTCCATTAGCTATGCCAGTAATCACTAGAGAGAATGAACGAACATACTTTTCTAGTGAACGGTTAATCAAGAAAATTCAAGAATTGATCCAGATGTTTTAAATATAATATACCCTTCGAAAAAGGGACATGTCGATGACTGTATTTGCTACGTGGCAATTATACCCCAAAAAATTTCAGCGGGATAAACTGCGTATCTGGTAGACCTGCCCGATCAGCAGAAGCTTTCGATATTTGTATTGCGGAATAGTCAATGTTGCGAATCTTACACAAAGCCATGCCACCATAATAATTACCCTTATACAATAAACACATAACCTGTCAATTTGTAACGCGCAAAAGAAGTTTTTTTTAGCTTTGCTCCAATTGCCACTATTATAGCAAATTGATTCGATATGTTTAATACTATTTAATGGGTAAAAATTAAAAAGTCTATATGAATTATAGAATATAAAGCCTATGCCCTTTGGAAATAATATAATTAGCAAAATGAAAAAATAGGGGCGTACCATATGGCTCAGTTTAAGGACCTCTTCACTGAACTTCGCAGAGATACAGGCTTATCTCAAGAAGATTTCGCTGCTCTTTTTCACCAATCTGGGAGCACGATTTCTAGTTATGAAACAGGACGCAATCAACCAAGCTTCGATATGTTGATTCAGTATGCGGATTATTTCAATGTGACTACAGATTATCTTCTGGGGCGTGTGCCGTTTGACATGTCTCCATCCGTTTTCACCGATTCATTTATTGACAATGTTACGATTCAAGATGTTATATCGATATTACAAAAACTGCCTGATAATCGCCGACGTGCACTGCTAGTTTTGTTAGGTGATATCCAATTGAGTTCCACAATACAAGAGCAAGCGAAGAAAGCTTCTAAAGAGGGGTGATAGAAATTATCCCATATATCATATTGGCAATAGAAGATGATGGAGATAGAGAATTCATGGCATGGCTCTACATACAGTATCAATCACTTCTATATTCTGAAATTATCCGAATCGTACAGTCGTCCACCGATGCAGAAGATATTCTGCACACAGTGATTGAAAAGCTCATCGACAAAGTAGGCTTTCTTCGTAAACTTGATCGCCGAGGGCTTGTTAATTATATCATTACCGCTGCAAAGAATACGGCTTATAATTATTGTCGAGACAAAAAGAAAGAATTAGACTTCGATTTTGAACAGGACGTTATCGTTGACAATTACGATTCGCTGGAAGATGACATTATTAAACGGGAAAATTTATTTTGCCTTGACCAAGTTTGGAACTCACTTGATTCTAAAACGCAATACCTGCTTAGTGCTAAATATCTATTGAATAAAAGTGGAAAAGAAATTGCTAATGATTTAGGAATGTCTTCGGATAATGTCCGTATGGCATTGGTACGAGCCAAGCGGAAAGCACGCCAAGCCATGGAAGACTGGAAATATTCAACAAATCAAGCGAAGTAAATTCGAGAAAAGCGAGGACATAGGTCCTCGCTTTTTTCTTGCTTCTCGATAGTATCATTGGTTGCATTTTTACGTCCTAAGTGTTTATTGTATAGGAAATTTGACAGCCATTTATTGTTGAGTTTACACTTTTGACCTCTATGCGCTCTTTTACTCGAAACGAGTAAAGGAGCGTATGTATGCTCATAGATTCCATTATCCATGCTCAACAAGGATGTGATTCAGATATGATGTTTCTCGTCTCAAAATTTTCTGGAATATTAAAAAATTATGCTAGAAAACTCAACTACGAAGACGCCGAACAGGACTTAACTGCGGATTTTATTGAGTTAATTCACCATATTGATATAGAAAAACTAAACAACACGAGTGACGGAGCCATCGTCAATTTCCTGATTCGATCCACGTATCATTATTATATTAAAAGGTTACAAAAAGAACGGGACCGAAAAGTACCTGAAGTGTATTTTGAAGACCTCACGCCATCACAGTCAAATCTAGTGCTTGTTCAGACTGCAGTTGAACTTGAAGAGTCTATATCCGGATATTTTCCGTCTTCCGGTTTATCCGAACGAGAGATATTTATTTTGATGGCTGTATACACTTATGGTTATTCGGTAAGTGACATAGCAAAATACCTTCAAGTCAGCCGTCAGAACATTAATCAAATCAAAAAACGTGCCGAAAATAAAATACGGCAGAAACTTACCTAACAGAGAATTTATGAATTTTTTTCTTTGAAGGAATTTAAATGAGCCAGCAGCTTTTCGGGTAATGGGACACCTATTTTCCCGGCATTCTCTAAAATACTAATTGCTTCGTTGGCACAGTAAAATAAAATAGTGATCCGTTCTAATGCAACGCCGGAAGAGAGGAGGTACGAATCAACTACATGACTAAGTGAAACCATAATGAAAATCACTACTTTATTTATGATTCCCTTTGCCCCGATTGAACTTGACAGTTTTTTGTCCTTAATTGCAACACAGACGCCTGTTATGTAGTCTAAAGTTACAAGAATAATCAGAGCATACAGAACTTTGTTATTGTCTGCACCAAAAAACATATTAACAACCGTAGACAAATCTGGCATAAAATCATATCCTTTCGTTTGCATTGTTTGGACCGGAGTGTCAAAATATAAAGAGCGGAATTCGGCTAATTTGTAAATGATAGGATCAACCTTTTCGGTGACACCGAGCCTTTTATTCGTTCACCAGTCCATGGTGAACACAACTGTTTCACATATACTCCATAACAAAAAGCGTACAATAGCGCGCCCTTAGTATAATTGAAAGCGTCTAAACTCATGAACTTGGACTCCGAAGAAGAGGGTGTTTTCACCGTCTCGTGTGCTGGCGGTACGAGCGTAGAATGTATTTTCTACACGGCTCGCGCGAACCGCTTGCAGACGACATGTCCGGTTACTGCGTCACAATTTCCGGTTTGCTGGGCGGACATTCCGGTGCCGATGTCGACAAAGAGCGAGGAAATGCCAATGTCCTAATGGGGCGGCTCCTCTATTCGGCCATGGAACGGTTCCCAGGGCTGTGCCTTATTGATGTGCAGGGCGGAGAATTTGATAATGTGATCCGCTCAAACTGTGCGGCTGCTGTGGCAATCCCCGTGAGCTGCAGGAAAGAATTTGAAGTGTTTGTCAGTTCCTTTGGAGCAACACTGCAGAATGAGTACGCTGATACCGATGCCAATGTGACAGTTTCCTGCGAAGACACAGAGGCAAAGGCTGCCATCTGTGCCGAGGATACCGCCGTGCTTCTGCGTGCTCTTATGATATTACCGAATGGGGTTGAGGTAATGAGTGCATCGCTTCCTGGTTTGATGCAGACATCCCTGAACCTCGGCATACTTTACATGCGGGAGGATGGGCTGCATCTCACCTATTTGATTCGCTTCAGCATCGCATCCCAAATGGAAATGCTGGTACAGCGGCTCCGGGCAATCGTAGAAACTGCACATGGCGAGATGGCAGAACTCAGTTCGTATCCCGGCTGGCAGTATGCCCGTAATTCCTCTTTGCGCGAGACTGCGCTGGCTGCTTACCGGAGAGCATCAGTGACCGTGAAGGAACGGTCAGCGCAACCCATGGCGGCCTCGAATGCGGCCTGGTTGCAGCAAAGATCCCCAACCTTGACATTATCTCATTCGGGCCGGAGTTGCATGATGTGCATTCGCCGAACGAGCGATTGAGCGTTCCATCCACCGAGCGCACCTATGCGCTGCTGTGCGAGATCCTCAAGCGCAGCAAATAAGACCAATGCTATAACTTTCACAGGGCACCGCCAGTCAGGGGCAACTTTTCTCTGACTGGCGGGTTTATAGCAACTGGCAACAAGGCAATGGGGATATATTGTCGACTCATTCATGCAAAAAACGCCCCAAGTTATTGCGGAGACACAGTTTTTGCTTGACATAGTGATGATTATTATATAAAATAAAAGTGAAAAAATATCGATATGTTTATGTTTGCTATGCAACTCTATCAGATTGAGATGTATACGGTAGAGAAGTTGCAAAATATGAAATAGCGGGGTGGATAATTCCATCCCGCTATTTCTGTATTTCTTACTCACCGCAGCCATCGCGTAGTAAGCGTAAAACGTAGCCGTTTTTTATTTTACTGACCTGCATTGACAGGGCCAGAGCGCGGTGAACTCCTGTTTTCCAGGAGGCTGTTTCACACCTCCGATAAGGATGATTCTTTCATTCTGCACTATAATCATAATACTTCTCAAGAAAAACACTTTTCAGCATCTCTCTGAGCTTGCTGTAATCCTCTGCGGGAACGTCATTCTTGTCAACAAAGAGGATGGGACCTATGTCAATAAGTTCGATGTCCGAACCCACAAAATACATGCCGTTTTTTGCTTCGATAATTTCTCCAATCATCTGGTGCTTCTTAGGCAGGTTTCGTTTTCCCTTTTTTATTTGTGCCTTATAGATAAATATTACGGGTTTACCTTCTGAATTATATAGTTCCAGATGGGATGCAAGAATGAGTACCCGGATTGCATAATTTTTCCGCTGCAAGATTTTCTTGTACCACCTTCTCCTTTTGAATCTTACATAATAAGGTAAGAACTTATAAAAGCCAATGCATCCAATGATCCATGTAATAGTATCATCTATAATGGCCGACGTTATTGGGATTGTTTTTGTGGTTGGACTCAAAAAAAAGAACGCTATTGAAGCTAGAAAAAATAGAAACCACATTGATGGGAAAAAAATACGACTGAATTTTTCCCGAAGCTGCAAACAACATCTGAAATGCTCGATTTTGTCTTGTTCTTTGAATGAAGTATGATAGTGCATGAAAAATCTCCTTTATCAAACAAATAAACAGGTGAGCAGAGACAACAATGTGGAACCAATGGAGGCAGTACCCAATGCAACCGCAGCAGTCACAACAATTATGAAAATTAGCAGAAGTGTGTTGACTGGTTTCTTTACGGGGAGCTCAAAAAAATCATTGATCCGTTTTTGAACTTTTTCATAGTACGGTTCATATGCAGGACTCGGTGTAGACAGATTTGTGTGGAATACATATTCGACTGTGACAGCAACTTCCACACTGGACGGCACATAAGCCTGCGTATCATAAACCACAGAGGTAATCGCCAGAGTTACAGAAGAATCAGCGGGATTGACACTTAGCGCAAGCTCCATTTTGCCGTTCTGAATCTCCGCTGCCAGAAGTTCCAGATTGGGCAGTTCAGCATTGTCTAACGTAAGATTAACACTTGCCAACATTTGTCCAAGCTGTGTGGTAATGGTGGCATCATCAAAATTGCCGTTTGTGATCGTTACGGTGTTGACGACATTATCACTGTTGCCATGAGTCAGAGAAGCAGTCATATAGACGTCCATAACGCCGTTACTCAGAAGCAGATACTTAGTCCCAAAAGTGAACGAATCATTCCAAATTTCGTATCCGTTCGGCAGCTTGTGGCAATCGCAGATTTTGGACACGATATTTGTCCGTTTGATGTATTTTTCACTTTCGATTTGTTCCGCAGCCTGTTCCGGGTCAATCAGGATGCCATTGTTTCTGCCAGAAGCAATATTGTTGTCGATTTCGATGGCTGCGTCTCCAGTACCGAGAGTCAGGGTGGAAATCTGATCGAAAGCCCAATCTTTGGGCAGAGGGAAACCAATGTTACAGGCAAAGCCAGCAGACATATCACACACAAAACTGCTTACAGAGTAACCAGCTTCCTTAACCAGAGTGCAGACATATCTGGGGCCATAAATGCCAACCTTATACTTATCGGACCCAAATTTATCAAATTCTTCTTTGATGGCCTTGAAATAAGGAATGACATAACCGTTGACGTCATCCACGGTCGCATCAAAGTCCACAGCAAAGTATACTGTAGTTCCATCCGGGAAGTAAAGGCTTCTCAATGCCTCAATCGCATAGTAGGCGTCTCGGCGACCACGGCCTGCCGAAAAGTAATTTCTATAGTTGTTCGTGATTTGATAAATCGGGAACACTTTCAGGCCTGCGTTGTAGATGACCTTCATTTCATCACGAGTCAGTTTCTTGGTGGTTCCGCTAATATACCGACCAACAATTGTTCTGCCGTTCTCAACCAAGGCTTGCGCTTTTGCTGCGGTAAGGGGAACGCTGAAATCGCAAGCTGTGCCAATGCGGCTTTGGTCACCATAGCTTACCAGCAGAGATGCCCAGGTACGCTTGCCAACGATACCATCCAAGGCCAAAGCAGAGAATTTCTGAAATGCCTTAACTGCGGTCTGGACACCATTGCCGAAGCCACCATCAAAACCGTTCGGATCAAAACCGTTTGCATACAGCGCGTACTGCAGAATATAGACATACTGCTTGTTGGTGATTGTTCCATATCGCTGCAGAGTCGGGCAACGATTCATAGTGGTGGAACCCCAAACACCGTCTACAACATTGTTGGAATATTCTTTTTTCTGTTCCACCTGTAGCCCGGAAATCAGTGCCCGCATAGTCTTTTTGGTAAACAGTCCATCACAGGGAATCAGCCCAATGTAGGAATGATACTTATTGTTCAGAGCCTGCTGAATCTCTCTAATCTTAGAATCACCAGAACGTAGCAGCGTATATGCGTCTGTGTTGAGCAGAGCTTTCATTACTTCTGCATTTGCGATGCCAGTCTGATCGGTAGTGCTCAGGCCGGCATATTCCTGAAATTTTCTTACCGCTTCTTTCGTGGTGTCGGTATAGACACCATTAAGATAGATGGGATCTAGACCCTGCCCCTTGCAATACAATGCACCCTGCAGAATATGAATCTGATGATTGATGGTTGTAATGCTGGAATCGCTTTCGGTACTCAGGGCTGTGAATGCCTTGGCAGTGCCATCGCCAAACACACCATCCGCAGAAATGCCCAGTTCCGTCTGCAATGCCCAGATCAGAGCACGAATAGTTCCCATGCCAGTAATACCATCTTCATCAACTGCGGAGTATCCGCTGGTTCCGGCATAGGTTTCATTGAGCCACTGCTGTGTCATCAAAACTTTTGTATCCATAAATTTTTCCTCCAGTCTGTATAATGCACATGTGGATGTCAACACGAGTATTGCTTATTTGTGCTGACATTTTTCGTGATTAGCAGAAAGGCGAATAATTTGTTGTTGGGTTTTATATCAACCCATTGCATAAGCTACATCATAAACATCTCCTTAATTTTTATTATCGCGACACTGCTAATCACGATCTTAAAGGAGATGCGGAATCCGAAATTGTAAACCAATAATCTTTAGTTCATGGGGCTTTTCAATTTACCTCTATATGCAAAATGCAGTCTCTCATGATGAACTTTATGACTCTGGGTTTTATAGCTTCAGCCTGTTTATGAAAGATCTTTTATATATAAACACTTACATTCAAAAAATGTAACGGTATTCTTATTGTTATATTTTTTGAACGTAGTTGTTTTAATTATTGCAATGTATTTTTGACAGAGTTCGCATTTGGGAAAATCAAAAAATACATCTGCAACTAAATCAATAAAGGGGAGATGCCATGTCGATGGGTTTAAACTGAATGTATACACAAAGAATTGCTCGCAAGGAGGATAACACATGAAATTGTTCAAAAAGGTATTTGTATGTGTCGTGGCCGTATGCACGATGACTACCATCACGAATGCGTCCAATATGGACTTTATTTCTAAAGATTCAGTTGCATATACAGTTAATGGAATTGATGCATATAATGCACCTCGTGATGCTGCTAAAAACTTCGATGTAGAAAGAGTTATTTACTTCTCAACTGATACAGCAGATACCCAAATCGACTTAACCAGTAATACAAATTTTGACAATGTTGATGTAGTAAGTGATACCGATTCTTTGATTGCTGCAGCTGAAGCTGACCCATTCGCAGCTATCGTTGTGGATTCCAATGCCAGTAGTTTTTTGGAAAGAGATAAACTTGCTGGTTTGTCCAAAGAACAGCACCTTATTCTAATTATTGGTTATGATAATGAAGATTATGTTGCAAAAGATTTCCCTGCTTCAGATAAAGTGAATTTTAAAGATTACGCCTTTGCCTCTTATATCATCACCCCTGACGGCAATTTCCAGGTGTTTGATTTTTGGCCTACTTCTGTACGTAGCATTGATGATATGTTGACTTATGCAAATAAGACCAAAGACGCTGCATATACTCTCTATAATTTGTATGTGTGCGATGAGGATTATTCAGAAGCATCTGCGGCTGAATTGGCTAAAGCGGAGAACGATGCCGCAGTTCTTTCTCAAAATACTACAGCCGTTACTGCAAGCCAGAATAACAGAGTCGAACTCTTCCATACTTGGATGGCGGGATCTACCACGGGTTATGTATATACCTCTGCTACAGGGAGTACCGTCCTCAAGACGGTTCATAACGGCGAAGCAATCATTTTCACTGGTACAACAAAAGTCATTGAAGACTCCACTTTTTATCAGGTGAAAATTTGGACTAGCAGTGGTACGTTGTCCACTGGTTGGATGGCGCCTGCCGGATCTTGGATGGATTATCCGTTTACCTGCTCTCTCTATGATTACGCGTATAACTATCCGAGTGAAGATGATGATGGACTGATTGTGTTTAATGACACCTATGGAGCTGGCTACAAAATGGCTAAATCTTCCAGTCTGTATAATGGCTCTGGAACTGCTACAACCTCCATCTCTTCTTATACTAGAGTGTGGTTCAACTCTGATGCTGGTACCGCTGGCGCCACAAAGCCTTACTTGGTGACTATTTCTGGGTATAGCACATATGCCAACAACAAATGGACCTATCATTCCATTAGTGCTACAACCTTTGTAGACGCTGGCTTTAACACTGGGAAGGTCAGCACCTACAAAATGAATACACTTCAGGAATGAAACGAACAAAAATAATAGTAGCTCTATTGGTTGGGTTGCTTTTGGCAATAATCTGGTTGGGAGTAAAAAGCAACCATAATGACGAGCAGATTAATAACGTGATTGAAACTCCATCTATAGAAGAGAATCAAGCAAATATTTCAAAATTCCAAGCGGATAATTTCGATATTGCTATTGATACTGCAATTTGGACGGAGCACCACTATGACTCTGGCTTTTATAGTTGGCAAAATCATAGTGACGCGGAAAATTTCTTTGAAGTGGGACATGTTGCGGAAAAGCCTGGCATTGATAAATTAGTGGAATTTGCCTTAAAGAAAAACAAGTGTTCCGCTTACACTGAACTCATCCTTCCTGAAGATTCGCAGTATACTTACGCAGTTTCGATGGAAAAAGAAAACGGCTATTTGCTTGAACTGTATTTTACGGCGGTCACGGATGACGGCACTTATTTCCTTGTTACGTGCTGCTACAATCCAATAGACACAGCATCAAGGTACGCTACTCAAACGGCTGTTTTTTCGATGGAGACCCAATGAGGGCATATATCGTTTAAAAGCTACTATGTGGAGACTGTATATACAATGAACTAATTACAGTAAACAACTACACTTTAGACTGAAAAGGAGCGTTTTTATGAAGAAAATGCAAAAAATGATTGCAGTGCTGTTTTCCGTGGCGATGTGTGCCGCTATGGCGGTTCCCGCATTTGCGGCAGAGACTGATACTGCGAGAAATGAAGAGCAAGAAACTGTTATGCCTCGCGCAATCGTGTATGAGGAAATTAACATCCCGGGGGACGGTAAGTTCTATAAAATCACAGATGATTTCGAGATGCCAGCGAAATCGAGGGTGAGTTTTCAGGGAACCTGGTCCCCGGCTTATGCGAGATTAGAATTTAGGCTTTATGCACACAGCACTGGCAATGGTGCATATGTCATGCTCACCTCTGGTAGAGAGGGAGGCTTGGACGCCACAGCAGCTTCGGTATATTCACTGTATGCTAGATCGGTAGATAATGTCAAAGTTACTGGTGCTGTTAATATTACCAATTGACAGAAACATATAGCTTATAAATCAGTCAACTACTGGCAAGTTGTATTATCTAGTTATAGCTGCAGCAGAAAACTCCCGCCCCATTCATTGAATGGAGCGGGAGTTTTTCTGCGTCTGAAAGATTCGGCTACTTTATGAAATAAAGAAAAAATACGTATAAAATTGTAATCTCTCCAAAGCAATTTCTGGAGCAGGATAAACAGCTTTGAACAATATTCTGTTGTTACATTTTTTGAACGTAGTTGTTTTAATTAATACAATGCATTTTGATAATGTCCCTATTTGGGCAGATCAAGAAATATATCTTCTGATGTGAAAAGAAAATTTTTGAAAGCTGAGTTTACATTTTCCTGTCGGAATTACCCTCTATATAATAGACTTGCAAGTCATAAAACGAATCGGAGGGTAAACACACAGCTTGGGGTAATTCCGCGGGAACAAGGTCACCATGTGCTACAGTTCTCAAAGGAGGAATTGCTGTAAATGAAACGGATTTCTATTTTACTGGCAGTATGCCTGCTGCTGAGTATCCCGGCCCAAGCAGCCGCCCCTGCAGTATTCCAGTATCAAAGCAGCCAGCTTGGATTTTCCATCACGGTTCCCGGCATTTGTCAAGGCGAAGTCATCGCCGAGGAAACCGATACCGGCGTGAACTTTTATCACGCTCCCTCCCGTGAAAAATACGGGGGAGAGATCGGCTCCATTGTAGTGGTTTCCCCACGGTCTGATTTCTTCTCCGGACACTACGATGATATGGCGTACCAGATCATCGCCATGGGAAAGAACCAGGTATTTCTATGGAAGACGCCAGGAGGAGGCGCTCCCACCGGCGGAGATTTTCTGGATGCCTTTCGACGGGTATCCTCCGCCTTTTCCATGGAGAATTTGCGGAAGGGCTTGGTTCCGGCTCAGCCGGATGGATGGCCGAAGCTCCAGACAACGAGGCATCTGGCATACCTGCCGGTGAATGGTGGGCTTGCACGTTCCGATGCTCCCTTGACACGCGGCGAATTGGCACAGATGCTATACACCCTGCTGGACGCCGACAATAAGGCTGGCAGTTACCGATCCCCGTTCTCAGATACAACAGGAAAAGACTGCACCCAGGCAATTGCATATCTTGCAAGCTATGGCATCCTCACCGGATACGCGGATGGAACATTTCGACCGGACAAGCCTATCAGCAGAGCCGCATTCGCTGTTTTGCTGCACCGCTGTCAGCTTGCGGCGCCTGTTGGACAGTACGGAGAAGAATTTGTGTTTGCAGATGTTCCTGCCGATTACTGGGCTGAAAAGTACATCTACAGCGTGAAAGTTCTGGGCTGGCTGCAAGGAAGTGTTGATAGACTGTTCCACCCGGAACGCCAAATCACCCGTGCTGAAGCTGTCACGGCCATCAACCGGATGCTCGGACGTGATGAATCTGCGACGGAACTACTGTCTGTCGAAAATCCTTTTTCGGATTTGGCAGAGAGCCATTGGGCTTATGCGAATGTTCTGGAGGCAGCAGGTGTGCTGAAAGACAATGCCTCCGCGCCTGAAGCGTGGATGGATTCAGTACCTAAAAACACCAGTGCATATCATTTCAGCAGCGAGTCTGATGGCTGGGCAGTTTCTAAGAGCCAGCTTTTCCACACCATAAATGGCGGAAAAAACTGGAACAAGGTCGGCCGTCCGCTTGCGTGCACGGTTTCTGGATTGTTTTTCTTTAGTGAGCAGGAGGGAATTCTTCTGGGAAGCAGCGAAGAGAACGCCTGCATTCTGTTGAGGACAAATGACGGTGGAGAGACCTGGGACAATTTGCTGGCGAACCCGGACACGCTGCCTCGTTATCTGCCTGTGGAGCAGTTTCCTACAGAGAAAAGTTTGATGGAAAGCATTGTTTCAGCAGAACTCCGCCCAGCCAGCAAGGCGGCTGTTTACCTGACAATTCGATACCATCCCTACGAGAGCATTCATGTGTACGATTTTGAAGCGACAAGACAGATTGTGTTGACAGCGGATGCTTAACCAATTATTGCTTTCAGTCTAGTCAATTCACAAAACGAAATTGATTAAGGAGGTTTTATTATGACAGGTAAAGAATATGCGGACATCATTGATGGCTTTGATGTTGAGAACAACTCTAAGTATCTGCCCTCTGGCGGCAATACGTATTGCAATATCTTCGCACAGGATGTTGCTGAAGCATGTGACACTCCTTTGCCTACCGGCGGGTGCACGAATATGTGGAATTCTTTGGCGCACAACCAGTTCCCCAAGTGGTGGTCTGTGACCTATAAGCAGGCACAGAGTCGTGCCAACGATGGCATTCCCTCTATCGGTATCACCAAGGATCATGTTGTAATTGTTCGCCCGAACAATGGCGGTGTTCCTAGCGACGTGAAGTATGTACGTATTGCACAGGCGGGCAAAACTTGCTACAACGATACGACCCTTGCGTATGCATGGGTGGCTGCCGACCGTTCTAGTGTACGTTTCTACTCCTGGTATGAAACCGGTCAGCCTGACTATTGATATAACACAACAATTCAGAAGAGGGCGACCCTGAAAAGGGCCGCCCTCAGTCTGTCGAGGAAAACGCAGCGGATGCTGCGCTTTCCTGTCCTTTGTTTCATTTCCTTGCGGTAACGGTGCCAGTGGTAATATCCCGGGAATCTTCGCCGTTGGCGTCCTTGGCATAAACGGTCACGATGCCGCGGTACTGCTCGCCAACCGTGCCGTAATAGGTCACAGAGCCTTCGTGAGAGCTTCTGTTATAGGCGACCACACGGTTTTGGCTTGTAGTATGTTCCGGAATCGACAGTAATTCAATACCCACACGCTGTATCATATTTTTGCCATTTAGAGTTGTTCTATGTGGATTGCAAATATAAGGGGTGAATAAGGCAATCCACTCTATATTTTGAAATTATTCGATTCGTACGACCTTCCATCGATAACGCAACGCCGGAAGAGAGAAGATATGAATCGACAATATTCTTATTGTTACATTTTTTGAATGTAGTTGTTTTAATTATTGCAATGTATTTTTGACAGAGTTCGCGTTTGGGAAAATCAAGAAATACATCTGCAACCAAATCAATAAAAGGGGAGATGTCATGTCAATATGTTTAAACTGAATGTATACGCAAAAAATTGACCACAGGGAAAATAATACATGAGATTGTCCGATGCACTTATATGAGAGGAGGAAACCAGACCTACAGTTCTTTCTGATTGCTCTCGGTATATTCCCGGTACAGTATTCTCAATGGGGTTATATCAAAGCACATAGCCTTTAAAATCACTATATGGAAAATAAGTTTAAAGACCTATACAATATGCTAAAGAATGAGGTGGACAAGATATGAAAAAGAAAGCTTCGAAAATTTTGCTAACAGTCCTGACACTTACCGCGATTAGTATTCCTACATATGCAAGTAACCAAATGCCGACTAAGTTTAATGCAACGACTATTCAGGACATTCGCAATGTTGAGGAAGAGATGCAGCAAGTGATGCAGATTTGTAACGAAATGGATACTCCTAAAAATATTCTTCTTGTAGATAATGGCTATGTTGTAGGAGAAGTCCATACCGATGGGTATGTAATTTCCTATGATTATGAAGATGGACACCTCGCTGCTATGATCGACAACGAAGGTAATAAGGTTGAATATGAGCATAATGCTAATCAGATTATTAAAAGGACTTTTTTTAATAATCAAGAACTGTCTTCGGCTGTAAAGATTTCCAACCTCAATGAAGAAGAAAACGTTAGCACTCATGCAACAGCTACCTCAACTAACTATGTTATAAATGGGAAGAATATGTGCAAACTAATGGAGGATAATGAATTTACAGCGCAGAGTTTAACGCAAGCGGAGATTCAAAACCTTTTTGAAGAGCGCGGCTCTATCCTACGAAATGAAATTGCAATTTACTATCTTGAAGATGGTGAGCCCGTTACTTATGGGGAGGGGTTTCAGGCATCAAGGACAATTTATAATGTAGCCAAAGACTATAATGTAAACCCCAAGGTAATTTTATGTACCATGCAAAAAGAGAGTTCCATTATTACGAATAAGAATCTTCATGCAAATATGAGGGGCGTTTACTATTGCATGGGATACGGTGCTACAGATAGTGGGGATATTGAAAGATATACCGGAATTGATATTCAGATTTCCGAGGGGACATCCCGCTTGAAGGAATTATATAATGAGACAAATTGGAATGCTACACTCACGGTCAATGGTGGAAAATCATTTACATATAAAGGTACGACATACCCGGCAAAAATAACTCCGTCAAATCGTGCAACACACGCATTATACAGATGGACACCTTGGGTTATTGATACGTCTTATCTCCCTACATTAGGTGGTGGTAATTATCTTTTCCTTCAAGTCAAAGAAACATTTTGGGATACATGGGAATAAAGGCATTCAAAAAAGCTGGTGCAATAGTATTAGTTCTTTTTCCTATATTCACATGGGTAATAACGGGCCATCACGTGCAGAGGAGCGTGTATCCGCTGTGTGTGATGGAGGAAGAGGGACGTAAAATTGCGCAAGATGCTTCGTTGACGGCTACCTTATTGCTCGATAATGAGATTGGTCAATTTTTGGTTTATTCCCAATCGCAGGAAGAGTATGGCACGAGTAACTATGCAACGTGGGTGCTTTGTAAAAAAGCTGAAAGGTATATTTTGCTGCAGAATGCTAGTTTGTCCAGGCCTATTTCAATTATGGTATTCGAAGATGATATATACATTTTTGGAATATCTACAGCCTTCGCAACCATGAGTGGCATTAGTATTACAAAATACAATTTCTGGAAAAATCAATTGATAGTTGAAAACGCAATTGATATTTCGTCTGTGAGAAATAAGTTCTTTATATACCAAGATGAACTGAACAGGGATGTGTTTTCTATTATCCCCAAGTTAGGTGATGGAATGGGGCGAATGTATTTCAATGCCATAGATAATGCGGCTGTTGTATCTGCGATGATAGTGGATAGTGATAGGGAATACCTGGTCGAGTTAAAACTAAATAGCAATGGAAAATATAGCTTGTAAATCAACTATTGGCAAGTTATTTTATCTAGTTACAGCTGGAGCAGAAAACTCCCGCCTCATTCATTGAATGGGGCGGGAACTTTTCTGCGTCTGAACGATTCAGTTATTTTGCGAAGAAATATGTGTAGAGGTTATAGTCCCGCTCCCGGGTAATCAAGCGGAGCCAGATTTGAAAATGTGCCGTTTCCGCGTACAGATTAAATTCCGTGGGCTCCTTTGTCGGCTGGGTATACAGCCGGCACATCCGCTCCATCGCCCACAGGGTTTTGAATTCCGGCAGGGCGAGCAGCTGTGACTGGAAGGCGTCGATTTCCTGTGCAAGCTCCGGAGCAGGGCGCATTTCTTCATCCGGGAACCATGTTGTCCACCATCGCCACCCGTCATAGTCAGAGCGGGAATAGGCAACCAGCGAAGCAGGATACCGGGCGCCGCTCAACGGCAGCGTCTTCTGTGCTCCAGAGAAGATCTCCGTGAACACACAGGCCGGCGTCAGCTTGACTGCCTGCGGGTCCTTATGCTCCGCAAAACGGTGCTGCTTCACGGCGTACCATTCGCTTATGGGGAGTACCTTCCCCGCGGCATCCCGCAGAGCCTCGTCCATGCCGCACGCAGGACAGACATAGACATTCAGCGCACGGCTCAGAGCGTTTTCGGCAAGAGATTCCCGCATGGGGCCGCCGCAGCGCATACAGGGCATGGTGCCGGGAGTGTGTTTGTTCTTTGCCCATTCGTTTTCCAAATCAGCCTTTGGATAAAGTTCAATATAAAATTTGTCCATTTCTTGTTCCTTTCCTGAAAATCAGGCGATCTTCTGTTCGCCCCAGTGGATACGCAGGTGTCCCTCGTCATCCGTTTCACGGGTCATCAACGTGGAGAGCAGGTCATAATCCACACCGAATTTGGCATAGATCTCGTCCATATCCGCGTCCTGCCCCTTCATAAACATGGTGAGCTTTTCCTTTGCCAGCACCATCTGCATGAGGTTGGATTCCAGACTTCCTATGTAGATGGGGAAATACAGATCCTTTTTCTCCGTGGAGGTGTAGCGGACGAATCGCATATAAAACTGGCTCATGCCGGCGTTGTTGTAGTGCATCTCCGGAATGATGATCTTGTTGACGAACTCGAAGTTGACGCTGGAGGGAAGGCTCTGCTGCGTGCAGAGCAGGACGCCGTTCTGACTGTCCCGCAATACATCCCGCAGAGCGCGCCGCTTGGCGAAGGTGACGGTGGAGCCCGTCACCACAAAGAGAGGCCGCTCCGGAAGGTATTCACGGATGGCGGCGGCGTAACGGTCCAACACCGTTGTATGCCGCACGCCGATGGCTACAACTTCTTCCGGCCATCTGGCAAGGGCTTCCACAACGGCCACTTCCTTGAGCGGCGTCTCGCCCTCGTATTCCTTCATGCAGTCCGGGGCGGCGCTGATGCGCAGAAGCAGTGTAATCTGCTGAATGAGCCGCATCAGCGCGTCCTTTCTGCTGTTTCCGGTCGAGCTGTAATATTCGCGCTGGATGCGGTAAAACTCCTTCAGCACGATATTGTAGACCTCCCGCTCCTCTGGGAGAAACGGAATCGGCATCTGATGGATACGGCGGATGTCCTTTCCCGTGACCTCTTCAAAGGTGCGGGTAATGACCGTCTTTCCCAACAGCCGATCCAACTCGTCGGCGTTGTAGATGTCCTGATTTCGCTGTCCCACGCCAAAGACGGTGATTTTCTCCGGCAGATGGGAGTTTGCGAACAGGCGGTAGCCCTTTTTATAAGCGGGGATCGGCATTGCGTAATAGGGATTTTCCTTGTGCTCCATATCCGCAGACCGTTTATCGTAGCTGTAAAGCGTCCGGCACCATGAGATCATGTTGATGGAATTGTTGTAGAGCAGCTCCAGCTGCGGAGCAAACTCGGAGATGTTGTTCCGCGTGCTGGTGCCGGTGGTCAGGAGCTTATACTTGCAGCGGCGAAAGCAGGACAGTACGGAAAGCGCCTGCTTGGAGCTGGGGTTGGAGATGTTGTCGCTCTCATCAAAAATAAACTGGATCTTATAGCCAAGCTGCTTGATATAGCGCCCGATCTGCTTTTTGTACTGGCTGACCTTGTTCAGCGTCAGAATCACAAAATCGCCCGGTCGGATGCGCTGCAGATCAGCCAGCCGCTCCACAAACACATAGGAAAAGCCTGCGCCCTTCAAAATCACATCCCAGTTGTTGCGGATGGAGATGGCGCTGGAAATGACCCATATACTGTGGACAGCTCCCATTTCCACGCGGTGCTGACCCGTGAAAATGGCGGCGGGTGTTTTGCCGCTGCCCTGTTCCCATTGCAGGAAGGCATACCGCTTTTGGAGCGTCAGGTTGACATCGTGGCTCTGGAGCGGATTCAGGTGGATGTAAGCATGATTCTGGGCGTCCCAATATTGAAAGCGGCCGATCCAGTCAGCAAGCTGCGCGTTTTCGGTCATCTCGGAAAAGGGCTGCTCCTGATTGTCATACTCCCGGCGTTTCCGGCGCAGCAGCCGCTCATAGCCGGGAAACCGCTCCGGCTTATTGTCCAGCACTGCCTGATAGATCGGCACCGGCGCACGCATCTCGTCCGTCAGAAGCTTTGCCATCTTCCGGCTGTATGCCTTGTAGACAAAGCTGTATTTCTGCTTGACCAGACGAATTTCATCCCGCTCCGGCTTGGCGTTTTGGCGGCACAAAGCCTGCTTCAGATACGTCAGCACCTTTGCTTCGGTAAGCTGCACGCGCTGCCACTCCTCATAGGGCATATCCACCGGCTGCCGCTGGGTATAAAACCGATGGACATAGGAAAAGCAGGCATCGTATTTTTCCCGCGTGGCCGGATGACTTCGGATCTGATACAGGTACTTCTTCACCTGATAGAGAAAAGTGCTCTTGGTGGTTTTGAGCTGTGCCAGTTCCAGAAAGACTTTGTTCCGATTGCCTGCCAGATCCGCCTTTGCGACCATGACAAACTTCTCGTAAAGTGCGGGCGCTGCCATGACCGGATGCCCGGAGGGAATATGGATATCCGCGCAGTCCGTTGAGTACCGTTTGGGTGTCCAGTCCGCCGCGGTGCTTTTCTTCTGCCAGAATTGCAGCTTGGTCGGAAAGCCGTCCACACCGCTGTCTGAAAAGGCGTGCTCCGGCAGCATCACCTGCCCTAAGAAGCTGAATCGGCTCTCCATCATGCGGATGGCGCCTTTATCGGAGAAGCTGTCAGCAAGAAAGGACGCCGGCACAATGACTGCCAGAATACCGAGGGGCTTGAGCAGCTTTGCCGCCTTCAGGCAGTAATATTGATGGGAAGTCATAACGGTGGCGTCCGGCATGATCCAGCGCAGGTGAAAGGGCGGATTGCCCAGGACAACATCAAAATGCGTTTGGGGCTCATAGTCCCGAATGTCACCCTGTACGATGTGTGCCTGCGGGTAGAGCTTTCGGGCAACGGCGCAGGCATTGGGATCGACCTCACAGCCGTAGGCGCTGCGTTCATTTGGCAGGAAATTGAAGAAATTTCCCATGCCGCAGGTGAGATCGGCTGCCAGATCTGTGTCGGAGAGGCGCAGGGCCGAAACGACCATTTCGCACAGCGGCGGCGGCGTGAAAAACTGGCCGTTTTCCAGCTCCTTTTTCGCCGCGCTGAATGCGTTGTAGCTGTCATAGTCGCTGCGTCGCAGCCCATGCAGACCGCCATCGCCGGTATAGCGATTGAAAATGTCCTCGTCGGTCAAACCGGCCTGCTCGCAGGCTCCGCTTTGCAGCAGCCGGAGGATCTGTTCATTCAGCTCTCTGCGCTCCTGCTCCGTCCGCCTTTTCGGGTAATATTCGTATTTCATGTTTGAATCACATCCTTATGTGTAAGTAGGGGGGAGGACACCGAAAACCGGCATCCTCCCCTTGAAATGTATAGAAAGCAGGTCAATACAGCGTATGAAACGCCGCAATGATCCGCAGCCGCACCTCCGGGGTGCGGTCTGCGCTGGTGACATAGCGCCAGCCTTCCTCTGTGATGTAAGCGTCGATCTCCTCGACGCGGCCGCTGTCCAGACGGAGCCGCATAAAAATGTGGGGCCCATTCGTCTGTTCAGCCAGTTTGATCGCCATTGCTGAAATGCTCCTCCTCTGTCAGTAGTGTAAGCTGTTCTTCCTTGGGTGGAGCCGGAGAGCGCCGCTTATTCAGCTGCCGCTCCTTCTGCTCCCTGCGCCGCTGCCGAGACTCCCGCTTTTTGGCGGCCTGCTCCTTTTTGAGATCGACCGCATGTACGACCTCCAAGCCGTCCGCCACATCCCGCAGATCCTGCAGAAGATCCCTTTGCTCACTTTTGGCAATGCGGATATTCTCCACATCGTAGTGAAATTCAAAGTAATCATACTCCCCGTACCGGCGGTGCATTTTGCTGAAAAATGTCTGTCGCCGATCCTCTGGTGTCAGGTGCGGAGAGTCGATCACAGAGCTGCTCCAAAGCGGGTTGAAATGCGCCTTTTTCATTTCCAGCCAGATCTCCGCGTCCGTTTGAGCCACAGGATGGGGAAACACACGCTCGCCCTTGGTCACCTGCACTTTCTTTTCCTCCAGAAAGCCGATGCGGGTGACCCATGTGCGGCGCACATCATAAAAGATATTGGCACGGCTCAGGTCCCGCTCCTGCTTGCGAATAACGCAGACAGGATTCTGACAGCGGCAGCGAATGCACTGCTCTACATCGTATTGGACTTCGACACGGCCGCCATCATAGCCATTACCGCCAACCAAGCAGGCGCAGTAGGTGCCTCCGGTAATCTCCATGTATTGCCGGTGCTGTCTCTCGCTTCTCTCCATTTCCACCTTCTCGGCGCTTTGCTCGAAAGAATACCGTTTGCCGGTGGTGTGGCAGGGGCAGAGAGGGACAGGAAAGCCGCTGATGCTGTGTGGACAGTCCTTGCGTTCATGGGGGCAGCGCAGTAGGGGATTGTCATTTTCCGGGCAGTAATCGATGCCTTGGAACGAGGCGTCGCAGCAGGCAAGGCCCCGGCCGAGATCACTTTTGCCATCGACCAAAAGGCCGCATGGAGTTTCCCATGTAAACTTCAATAGAGCCTCAAAGAGATAGCCGAAATTCTGCCAATCACTCCAGTACACGAAGGAGGGGTGATCCTCCCGGGTATAGCCAGCGGCATAGAGATCCTGGGTCAGTTGATTCTGTTCCATGCTCATATCCCCGGACACGGAACCAGCCCAAAGTGGTTTTCCATCACATAGCGCAGATTTTCCACTGTGACCTGATACTCCTCCGAGATACAGCCCTCACATACGATCTGCCGGTAACCCAGCGCACGGCTGCATCGTTTATCCCATGAATTGACATCACCGCCGCAGACAGGGCAGGCGAGGTCCGGATACCATACCAGTTTCCGGGCATTTGAATAGGTGGGTTTCATATCATCCTCCTGAAAATGAAAAGGACGCACAGACTTTTTACAAGTCTGTACGTCCTTCGTAGTATGCTGTTGCATAGTGAGCAACAATAATTCACTCTAAAAATGTGAACCGCTAAAGTATCTGGCTTTCCGAGCGGCAGTCCGCCACTGCATCTACGAAAACCTGCTGATTTTCAATATAGAAAATCACTTTGTACCATGTTCCAAACAAAGCTTTTCGATAAAAATTGGAAGGCAAGTTTGGATCATCACAAGAGGGAAATTGATACGGGTTTTCCTGCATGCGGCGAAGAATCTCAGAAAAGCCCACTCGGAATCGTTGTGCCGCAGGTTTGCTTACCCGTGCGATAAATTCAGCATGTTGAACCAGCTGAGAGGCTACACGGGGATGAACCTGCACTTGATATTTAGCCATTGGCAGAGCCTTTCTCTATTGCGGAATCAATAGATCTGAGAACAGAGTCGGAAGACAGATATTCAACACCCTGTTCTCGCTCCGTCCTTGCTTTGAGCAAATCAGCATAAAGAGACTGCTCAGAACTCAATGATAGGGACAAAGGTACCGCACGATCCCGAACAATTTGCTGAAGAAACATATTGATCGTTCCAGTCATGTTCATACCAAGCTGACTGAGAACCTGTTCAGCCTGTGCTTTTAATTCCGAATCCGTGCGGATGCTCATGTTGATACTGGCCATGCTCTCACACTCCTTTCGTAGCCCTATTATAATATGCTATATGTGCATTGTCAATGCAAATGCACCAATCACGCCGAAGGCTCCAGCCGGCGGCGCATATCGAACTCCTGCCCATCCGCATAGCCCATGGCTGCGTATTGATGGTTCATACTGCTTTGGGGCGAGATCTTATAACTGCTCCGCTTCATTTTGGAAACGACGTCCTCGACCGCCTGCGGCACGACCATGACCAATCCCCATTCCTGATGTTCTGCCTCCTGCTTTTGGAAAGCGGCAGACAGGCCGCGGCAGAAGCCCCAACCGTAGGAATTGCACATCTCCCGAAGCGTCTTTGCAGGATATTCCTTTTGGGTCCGGATCTGCCTGCATCGGCTTGCTACGCAATCATAGGCGTAGAGAAACGCCAGCTTGCAGAGCTTGAAGTCGTCCTCCATGCCGATAAAGCCGATCTCCGAAACCTTGCCGCCGTGTACGGAACTCCGATAGGGCCTGCAGCAGTAGTGTGCGGCAATGAGCGTGGAGAGGTAAACCGTCCACGGCGAAGAGAACTTCGTACAGGTGACTCCCACGCATTCCTGAACTACCTTCTTATTCTCCTGCGGCTCAATATCCTCCGGCATGAGCTTATGCTCCGCCATCAGACGCCGGGCCTGCAGCAGCGCGGCTTTGGCTTCCTCCTCGTAGGGGCTTTCCGCCAACGCAAGGAGCTTGGCGATCTTTTCCGTAATCTTTGACATAAACGACCACCTCAATAAGAATCTGCGCCTGCCTGATGTTCCGCCCAGTCATAGAGCAGAAGATCGTGGCGCAATGAAGATGAAATGATGCCGGCAGGCCGGATACAGTAATTTGTAAACTGGAATCCGGTCGGCTTGTGCGTATAAAGAACGGCAATCAGTTCATAGGACCGCCCCATCCACTCGCTGGTGTCGATGACCTGCACGGTCTCCTTACCGAAGCTGAGGGCATAGATCCAGTGATCCTGACAGGCACCATGGAGGGAATACTGCTCACCACCGGGCAAGGATAGCAGCTTTTCTTTCATCTGCTCATAGCCTTTCAGATTTGGCAGCTTTTTAGAACAGCGGATCGCTTCTCTCCGTTCAAACTCAAAAAACGGAACAAAGGGGATCTTTCCCTCAAAGTCACCGTTTCCGTCTCTTGCGCAAAGCCTCCCTTGATAGACTACCTCAAAGATCGTTTGCGGGCTGATACGGCAGTCGCTTTCAAAGATCGGGGGGCTAGCGGAATACCATGCGGCGACTTCGCCGGTGTAGTTTTCAAAAATGCGGTTATAGTAGCGCGTCGGTTTCTCAACTGTGGCAAACACGTCTTTGCAAAAGCCGCGATCCTCCATCAAAAAAGTTACTTGGATTACCGCAGATCGCCCGCCTATGATGTTATCCATATTCGTGTCGTTCCTTTCTGTGGCGAGATGTCTTACCAGTTTTGGATGACCTCCGGGAGCTTATCATACTGCCCGGTGGCCAGCAGGCCGCATTCATAGTGGAAATTGATGTAGGTGAGATGGTATTCAATCTTTTCCATCATCTTCTTATCGCCTATCTCCCGTGCGTGCTGGTGCTTTATGAAATACTGCTTCATTTGCTCCAGTGTAATGCCATAGCTGTCTTTTCGGATCTTCGCCAAGATCCGCGCTTTCTCTTGTGCTGTTAACATTTCTTTCTCCTTTACATCGTTGCCGCCCGGCTCAGGAGGTAATCGTCCACTCCCTTGCAGGCGGTTTTCCATGTGTACTTTGAATAGCGAATGCTGGTATCTTTTGCACTTCCTTCCGCATGGCGAGGACGGCCTTCCGCACATTGGGATTGGTCATCTGATCCAGACCTATCGCCTCGATGGGCTCACGGACGCCAAGCTTACGAATGGTATCGGTCAGCCCGTGCAGCGCGTTGACGCCGCCAATGCAGAGGAACAGATTACCCCTTGCACGGAAACTGGTTATCCGGCCATGCGCCGGGCTCTGCGCTCGGCGTGTTTCTGCTTGAGTCGCGTATAGTCCCCTTCGTAACGCTGGCAGCCGACTTTGTTCAGGCGGCGCAGCGCGGCGGAGTGGAACTGAAAAACGGCGGCAGTCCCGCGGCTTACTCCGGTAAATACATCGGCATCGTAACGCTTGTAGTCCACGATGTAGCCCAGATCATTTTCCTCCATATAGTCCATGAAGGCGGTGCTGTCCACCTCCAGCATCCCGTCACAGAGAAATGCCTGATAACGGGGCAGCGGCTGACCAAGGTTCTGCGTCATGGTGATGCGCTCTCCGGCGTTGACCGGAAGAAGCTGCACCTTGATCGCCGGGGTATTCGGGTAGCATTCCACCTTAATGCGGTAGGTGTTGCCTTTATAGGTGCCGGATAAAATATCATTCATATCGGTTCACTTCCTTATCATCATTCTGACCGGGTGAAGAAGGCTTGTTGGCTTTTGCCTGCGCCTGCTCAAAGCCGCGCTTGACAGCAAGAACCATAGCATCCTCTCCCACGTCATCGTTGCGGGGCTTTTTCCCCCGCAGTTTTTGACACTTCCTCACGGCAGCATCGTAATCATAGCCGATGCCGCATTGAAGCTTGTCCGCGATCTGGCGGAGCTTTTCTGCCTGATATTCATAGGTTGCCCGGTGAAAGCCGGCGAGCTCCCACTCGTCGCACACCAGTTCCAACAGCTTTGCGTAGTCCCGCAGAGCGTTGACGATTTTTACGACATCGCCGTAACAGGTTTTCACCTCATGGGTGCCGCTGAGATCAAATACATGCAGCAGCACCTCGCCGGAAAGGCACCGCTCCAGATCAATGGATGCGGACAACTGCGGCTCATAGGTCGCAGCTGGCAGCTCCAGCGGCTGCTTGGCAGGCTCATTCATCTTCTGCGCACCACTTTCCGGTGTTGATGGGTGATTTGCTGTAAGAACGGACACTCCTGGGGAATGGTATGGGGGACGCTCTGCCAGTTGTCCAACACCAGTTCATGGGAGATCTCGCAGATGCTGTCGCCCTCTCCGATATAGAGGCATTCTGAGCAGGTGTCCGGATTGCAGTATTTCATGTTGGTAAATGCTCCTTTCAAATCATTATGCGGATTTTTGGCCGTACCGCATCAGCGGCACACTTCTCCATTTAACACAGGCAGCCTGCACCGTTCCGGGAAGGCGCAGAACACGCCATCGCGTCAAATCCGGCTGACCTTGACGCACGCGCTCAAGTGGAGCTTTCGTTTCACAGATCGCGCAGCGTATCCAAGTGTGATGCCGGCTTGCGGCACGAAACTCCAACGCATACATTTTTCGACCTCCTCCGTAGATATAGCAGAAAGGCACAGCACCATAACGGTGCTGTGCCTTTCAACCAAAATGTTACGCCGCCTGCTCCATGACCGTCACTGGCACATCAGCCGCGACCGGCGAGGAGGGAGCCAGCAGGCAGTAATGGGAGTTCATCGTCTCAAAACGGATCTGCCGCGGCGTCACGCCATGAATGGCGATCACCATAGAGGTGTGGAAATACCGCCCCTCTTCAAAGATGAGGGCGCGGCTACCGACCTCCAGCGGATACATCAGGGTTCCGTGAACGATACGGATTTTTTTCATGGGTCACAACTCCTTCTGTTTGGTTTCTTTCTGCGCAAAATAGGCGCGGTACAACGCTTTCAGCCGATGCCGCACCCGCTTGACGCTCATGCCTTCCCTCCGCGCGGTTTCTGCCAGACTGCAGCCGTGCAGACGGTGGCGGATCAAAAGAGCCTGCTCTTCATCCGCGAGGAGAAACAGATCGTGCAGCAGCAATCTTGCCCGAAGTGCATCAAAGGCGTCGTCAGGCGGCGGATGCGCAGCCTGACAGGAAAACTCATGGCTTTGCCGCCGCTGCTCCTGACGCCGGAAAGTATTCAGACTGCTGTTCATGGAGCGCCACGCAATCGTGGAGAAGCGGTATCTGTGCAGACTCTTTTCGGTAAAATAACGTTGGACAGCGTGAAGATAGCCGATTGCCGCAATATCGTAATACTCCCGGATCTCCAGCTTCTTTTCCAGAAGGAAACCGTAGATCAGGGCGTGGTATTGAGCGGCAAAGCGGCGCTGCGGTTCTGTCAGGGGAGTGGGAACAGGGGCCTCCGGCGGAGGCCCTGTTTCCCGTTTTTCTTCCTCAATGCGGGGGATCGTATCAGGCGGGAAGTTCTTCCCGTTCTCCATCAATGACCGCCTCTAACGCAAAGTGTGCGCCGTTGTCAGGCAACTCCAGATGCGAGGCATCGCCGTCCCCGATGATGCTGGAGGCTGCGGCACCCGCCTGCGCTCTCTGCACGTTGATGTCCTTGATCTGCGCCACAAAGCCATCTGCATAAGCGCGGATATGCGCCAGGTCTTCCCCGGCGAAATCGGCGATCTTGGTAAAGGTGGCGACGCAATATTCGTGGCTGCCGCTGACCGCCTTCTTCAGCCCGATCCGCACCACGCCGGTGCAAACCTTGCGGCGGCGGGAGAGGAACGCTTCATTGACGAAGCGGGTATAGGGCATCAGACTGGTAGGCGGCAGTGCGATCTGGATGGGCATATACTCACCGCTGCGCAGCAGGTAGAGCATTCTCATGTTCTTGCATGCCTTCCCCTTGTTGTTCCCGTCGCTGCCAAACTGGTTGAGAACGCAGTCCGCACAGGTGCCGCCGGGCTCACCGTAGCCGACCTTTCCATCGAAGGACTGGCACAGGGGCGGCTGGTCATCATCGTACTCGCTGCCCTCCGGCCAGTAGGCGTTGGAGTTGTGGCTGTAGAGGATGACACCCTCCAGATAAGGCGCATAGTCCGGCACATCCGGGTTTCCGGACGGGATCTCAAACTGCAGATGACCGCCACCGGGGATCTTGATGCGGGTGAAGCTCAGGCGCAGGCCCTCCATATCATCCGCCAGATCCTCACTGGTGAAGTCATCGCCGTCAAGGAGCTGCGGGATCTGGAATGTGGTCTTGGTCTCCATCATGGTATTGGTCTGTTCGTACATAATCGTGTCCTCCTTAAAAATATTCCGACCGCTCAGGCGGCCAGCAGTTCCGTTTGATTCATCTGCCGGAACAGGGCGGGCGACATCGTCATAACGCTGTACCCGATCTCCTCCAGCTTCGTTGCCCGGTCATAGCTCTCCACATCCTGACTGAAGCGGGTCACGGCATTGGCGAGCCCGTAGAGGGAGAAATCGCCGCCGGTGATCAGATGCTCCAGAACGCCGTTGCTCTCGTCCTCCGTAATGCCGAAGCTGGAGGAAGCCAGCTTGACGATGGCGGGGAGCTTTTTGGTATCCAGCATGGCTGTGGTGCTCTCCCGCATGCGATTCACCGCCTGCGCGAATCTCGCCTCAGAGATGGCGGCCCGGACAGTGTCCTTGAGCTTCAGTACAAAGGCGTGATCGTCTGCCAGCAGCGTTTCATTGGAATAGATGGAAAAGTCCTCATCGCTGGTCGCGGCACGGCCTACATGGTTACGGCGGGTCTTGGCGTCATTGATCACCATGCCGTTGGAGCATACCAGGCGGTAGATCAACGGCTGAATGGTAACGGAGCCCAGTCCTGTCTCACTGTTGGAGATGATGACGCCGGCCTGTACCACATCGCCCGGGACAACATCCGCCTGCAAGCGGGGATTGACCACCTTGATATACATGAAATCGTCGGTGATCTGTGTGCTGACGAACCGTGCCTCCGGCAGCTCCCCAATGACGGGCAGCGTTACACTGGCAATATCCAGATTGTCAATGCGGCGGTAGCGGTTGCTGAGAAACGCGCGGGCGCAGCCGTCTATGGTGCGGAGCGTCCGAAGCTCGTTTTTCTGGGAAAACCAGTAGTTGGCGTTATAGGCCAAAAGCTCCGGCGCGTCCGTGCGCATCAGTTCATAATACTTCTGCGGGATGCCGAGGTAGGTTCCCAGCTGGCGGTGCGCCGTCTGACGAATATCCAGAGGCGCGATCTTGTCCGTACCCTCCTCCGTGACGCGAAGCTGCGGCACGTCCGAGGCAACTGAGAGGGACAGGCTTCCGGTGTTCACCAGGTAGTCCTGCTTGGCCTTGCTCTGACGCAGCAGCTCCTGTGCCATCTCTTTGATGGTAAGTCCGGTTTTCATTCCTGCTTCACATCCTTTCTCTGCCGCTCACCAGGAAACGAGGATATCCGCGTCTCTTGCGTCGGCAGCGTAGCCTTCCGATTCCAGCACCTTGACCAGCTGCGGCCAGTAGACCTTTTCGGGAAAGTCCAGAAAGGCTTCCTTCGCCGGCTCCGTTTCATTTTCCTTGGTCTGCACGAAGATCTCACCGTTTTCCTGCACGGTCAGACTGCTGTGGCCCCTGGAGTTCAGATCGGTAACCAGTGCCTCCAATACGGCACGGCCCCGTGTCTCAAACCAGATACGGGGATTCACCGGCTGCCGGTTGGGCGGCTGTGCGTCCGGTGAACCGGGCATCAGCGGAGAGAGCTTAACGAGAGAGCAGTCGAGATTTGCCTTCTGATCCAGCTTCACGTCGGCATAGTCATGCTCCGGAATGCCATAGACACGGATGCGGGCCGTGCCGCCCTCCACAGCAAAGCGGGAGGGCTCATCCAGCCATTCCCAACGGGCGTTGGGATATGCGGCGTGGAGCATGGCGGTGATTCGGTAGTTTACATGGCACAGCAGCGCGTCTGCCAGTTGGCCGCCGCTATTTGCCGGGGCTTTCTGCTCACGGAGCTGTGCCTCCTTTACGCGGTAGGCACGGTTATTGCGCCAGAGTGGAAGAGCCTGCGTCAAAAGCCACCACAGCAGCCAAAGGGTAAACACCGCCAGCAGCAGGGGGAGAAGCATCCGCCCGCGGACGAGCGCGAGAATGGCGATCACGATACCGATGAGAAGCGAGATACTGCTCCAAAGGGGAGATCCTTTTTTCATTTCAGTTGCCACCTTTCAAAAATAATCTGGAAAACAAAAAAAGAGGAACCGCGTATGTGTCCAGAATCTCTTAAAACACATCATGCGGTTCCTCTTTTTCATTTCGCCGGAATACGCTTATTCCGGCAGGCGTTCCCGATCTCCGTCCACGACCTCCACAGGAGGCAGCGGCGGCCGGGCAGCGCCGGGGCTTTGCTTTCGCGCGGGTCTTCGCTCTGTACGGGGAGGCTTCGTCTGCCATCCCGTCAGGCTGAGCTTCAGCCGCTTGTCCTTTTCGCTTCCGCCGTTTCTGGTACAGTCCACCAGCTCCAAAAAACCTTGAACCCAGATGCGGGAATCTTTGTGGATCTCTGCATCCGCCAGCGACAATGCAGCCGTTCCCCATGCCCAGACCTCAAAATACTGTCTGTGACCGGCATCCCTGCGCCCGATCCATTCGACCAGACCGAAGGACACATAGGGGACTTGCCTGTGACTCATTTTCAGCTGAAGGTCATTGGTCACCCGACCGAAAACATGGACTTCTGCCATACAACTCCTTTCTGCCGCGAGGGCAATACTTATATATAAAAAGTGCCAGTAAAGCGACAGATACCCAATATGGGTACAGTCGTCCTACTGACACTTGCGTACAAACCTGACAGCGTGCACAGGTGGATCGCTCCACACACGGATCTATGTCCATGTCCCGATAAGAGAAATTGTGCAAAATTCATTTACAAGCGTATTGTACCACAGGATATAGCTTGTGTCAAGCAGGAAACACAATATATAGTATTTATTCGCGGCGTATTTTTATAGATATTGTGGATCAGCCTATTCCTTTACGAACAGGCCTATGGGACAGATGTGGGTAAAACCGGGGTTGGAGATGTACCAGCAGCCGGGGCCTTCGGGCTTTTGGCTCATTTCCAAGGTGATCTCCCGCCATCCGTCCGGGAAGAGCGCGCGAAAGGTCTCGCCGGCGTGGATACCGCGGCCGTTGAGCAGCAAGCGGGGGTGGGGGTCGGTGTCCTCCGGGGCGGGCAGCCTGATTTGCCCTAATTTTTCCATGTTCATAAGCAAGCTCCTTTTATTCTGCATAGCCGGGACAGGGGTGATCGCTGAGATAGAACTGGAAGGATTCCGCATGAGCGGTGTTGTGCCAGAGGGTCAACTCCATATAGGCGCCTACTTCGTCACAGCCGCCGAAAACGAGCCGATGCCCATCACCGCCTGCCGCAAGAAACCATAGGAGCATACTCGTGTAAGCGTCCTCATCCACACTTCCGGTATCCACAAGGCGGCGCACATCAACATCGGAGAGCAGCGGGTGCGAGAGAAAGTGACGCAAGAGGCTTTCCGGCAATTCCACAGTTTGCTGCAACGTAAGCCTGCGGGGCATCCGGCTCAATTCCCCGCGTCTGGTCGCAGCAGTCCGGCGCGCTGTGCTCCCATAGTCTTCAATGAGCTCCGGCGCTACACTGTTCGGAGCATCTTCACGCTGAATGCAGCCGTCTGTGCTTTTCAGGCAGAGCTGGTGTACACCATCGGTCACCCGCAAACCGACAGGAGATGCCGCAGTGATCCTGCAGCCAAAAAGGTCAACATGGCTGTCCAGAAAGTGGAGGACATGACGCTGCCCAAAGGTTTTTGCAAAAGTCATTGTTGTAGATTCCTTTCTGCTTAGTAAATACGGAACGGTGCGCTGTTTTTTTGCAGGTAACAGCATATCCATCGTGGGAATTCGGAACTTTCTTACGCTTACTCATTGAATCTCTCCGTTTTTATGATATCTGAGCCTTCCTGTGCAGCAGCCTGACAGTCTATCTCCGATTCGGCCTGGCACTCCCCAAGATCCTCCAGCCCCAGCAGTGCGCCATGGGGTATCCTTGCTTCCGGCAGCGCGGCTCCGGGAGGGCTTTGAAGATAGACGCGGTAGCTGCTGCCAATCAGAAATCTTTGATGCCGATCCAGCAGGAGGTCATGCGCAGTGCCGGATTCATCCATCAGCCGGATACGCTGGTGACCGTCCAGGGGTGCTCGCCTGATGGCAATACACACGCCCTCCACCGCTTCATAGGATCCCTGGCGAATCGCTTGAAACAGCAGAATACATCGAACGACCATACAGGATGCTAATAAGGTGCTGAGTGTCAGAAGCGTTGGGTCGTGCAGGGCGATGCGGCCGGTAAGCCCTATCAGGAAAATGACCGGCCCTGCGGCGGCAGATAAGAGCCACCGCCGCAGGATCGGAGCAGGCCAGTTTTCAAAACCACTCACGCGCAGGCCCTCTCAAAGATGACCTGCTTGCGAAGATAGAGATTGGCAACCGCCGCTGTCACAGACTGACAAGCTGCGGCAGTCCGCATTTCCGATACGATGTTGTCGCTGGTCGTCTCCTGATCGCCGTACAACAAATCAAGCATTTGCAGGTCGCTGGCGGTATCCGGGACGCCGCGTTCCGCGCATCGAACCAACTCCGCCGTGGATAGAGGCGTGTGGCCGCTGAGCGCCATAACGCACCGCTCCGGCTCTGTGCGCCGATCCCGCCGAAAGAGCGCTGAAGCCGACCCAGGAGCCGTTCCGCTGCGCAGCAGTTTCAGAAAGGTCACCACCTTCAGGGGAAAGCTGCTTGAGATGGGAACAACATAAAGCCCGCCGAGAAGGTCATAGAGCGCGTCAAAATCCGTCGTGCCGCTGCCCTTGGCAACAAGCCCCCGTGTTACGAGCCGGTCAAGGCAGTCTGAAAAGCTGCGCCGGGGGAAAAGCTCCATTCCGTTGGAGAGCTGTTCATAAAAGTCCTCTGCACGCTGCCGTTCTGTCAGCCGCCAGCACAGGGCCGTCCAAAGCGTCATCTCCTGCGGGTCCATTCCAAACTCATGGTGATCCATGAGGATGACCGGATAACGCCGCCCCTTATCGTGCCGGCAGCGGAAATGCCCCAATGCCGTATAAAGTGTTTTTTCTGCCATACGAATTTCCTCCTTATGCACTCTTGAGATCCTGTTCCGTGCAGGCGATGTAGAACTCCCGCACGAGCCGCTCTCGGCGCAGCTTTTCCGCCGCCCGTGAGATGCAGGCTCCGATGTAGTTTGGTTTCTTTTGATATAGCTTGGCGATATCCGCACAGCTGCAGCCTCTGACCCGCAGCTCCATCGCTTCGATCCCAAGCCGGGCGGTGCCGTGGTAGCGGTTTTTGAAATGGGAAAGCAGGACGGAGGAGGAAACGTCAGAGATCAGATCCTCCGTATGAAAAGGGCTGACCGGCTCCGGCACCCCCATCTCGGCAAATGCGTCCAGAGATACCAGCGGCAGATTTTTTCGCGCGGATTGTATCTCTCGGCAGCGATCCAATAAATGATTCCGAATCACGACCTTGGCATAAGCGGGGAATGACCCCATTTCCTCCCGGTAGGAGACCGCCGCGCGGCAAAGGGCAATGCAGCCGTCCTGGTACAGATCATCATGTCCCATGCCATCTATGGATTCGTTGACGCTGATGCTGCGGCGAAGCACCTGTTCCACCAGCGCGAGGTGATCTTCCACTCTCCGGCGCTGGAGATCGTTCAAAGTGAATTTTACGTTCATAAGTTCCCTTCTTTCTAATGTTTGCTATGCTGCTTTGTCTGCGGCGGCGCGAAACCTGCGGCTGAGCGCAATGACCTCGTCACAGCGCGCAGCGGAAAATTTAGCGATATGTGCATCCTCGGCGGGAAGCCCCATAGACAGCTGCAGCAGACGGTAGGCTTCTTTTCGGCTCATGATGCCATTCTTCCAGAGACTGTCCAGGGCCACATGCGCATCGTGCCGCTTTTTCCGCAGGGCCTTATCCGCCAGCGTCCCCATGGGAAGCATCGTTTTCCGGTGCGCGGCCACATAGCAGTCACAGGCGGGGTACCGTCCGCAGACATAGTATTTGGCATCGGGGTCCGGGGCCTTGTCACCGTAGACCACGCTGGCCGGACGAAGGTATGCCTTGGAACCGCAGACAGGGCAGGTGATGTTGATTCGTTTCATGTCAATCTCCTTTCTGTTTCTGATATTTTGGAACGAGGGTGCAAGGTGATGAACTCGCAAGGTATTCCATCGGACACTGCTCGGAACTGCTCATTTCCCAGGTCAGGTATCTGGAAAAGAGGGATGAGAAGGCGTCCTTGCTGAGCGTTCCGATGCAATCGCCCGGATTGATCCTCTCTCCGGTTTCTTTCTCAAAATCCCGAATACTGACGAGCAGAGGTGCGACGTCCTGACGGGTTGCCGCGAGACAGCCGGAGCGGTCAACCTTGCAGGGATGTGGGCACGGCCCACAGGGGACATAAATGGCGTTGCGCCAGTTTCCTTTGCAGCTGAACAGCAGTTCATACAGGTTTCGATTCATTTGATCCATGGGAGCCTCCTTAAAAATCCCTCATAGTATTACGCGCCGCTCAAAGGGGGTATCGTCCCCTTGAAATTTGAACTTTTTGTAAAGAATAGAAAAAGCGGCCCGCATATAGCAGACCGCTTGACAGTTTCAGAAAATTTCGTATAATATAAGCAAGATTATCATAATATGATTTATCATAAGTGAATTGTAGATGCTGGAGGTGGCACAGGTGAACTTTATTGGACGAAAAGAAGAAATGAATACGCTGGAAAAGGAGTTTCGTCGGGATGGCGGCTTTGTTGTGATCTATGGCCGGCGCCGTATCGGAAAGACAACGCTGATCAAAGAATTCATCAAAGATAAGCAGGCATTTTACTTCCTTGCGACAGAGGAAGTGGAGTCCCAGAGCATGAAGCGTCTTGCCGGCGTGGTAGCCCGGGTCACTGGAAATTCCATGCTGCAGAGGGTCACCTTCACAGACTGGCTGGATCTGTTCCGGGAGATCGCTAACTACCGTCCGGAGGAAAAGAAGGTGCTGGTCATTGACGAGTTTCCGTATTTGGTTAAGACGAACGCGGCCTTTCCGTCCATCCTGCAAAATGCCTGGGACGAGATCCTGAAGGACAGCAATGTGATGCTGATCCTCTGCGGGTCGCTGATCAGTATGATGCAGAAACACGCACTTTCTCACGATAGTCCGCTCTATGGCCGGCGCAGCGCACAGATCCGCTTGAAGCCGCTGTCTTTTACAGATCTCTATGCCGTGCAGGGACAGCCGTTCTCTCAGGCCGTGGAGCAGTATTCCGTAACGGGCGGTGTTCCGAAATATCTGGAGTTTTTTGAGCCGGGAGAAGGCCTCTACCGTCAGATTCAGGAAGTTGTTCTCTCCAAGAATGGGTTTCTCTATGAGGAGCCGAACTTCCTGCTAAAAGACGAGGTACAGTCCGCCAACAGCTATTTTTCCATCATTCGCGCTATTGCGGACGGCAACCACAAGCTGGGCAAGATCGCGGGTGCCCTGGGCATGGAGACATCTTCGCTGACGCCCTACCTCTCCACGCTGATCGATCTGGACTTTCTGAAAAAGGCAACGCCGGTCACGGAGAAGAATCCGGAGAAGTCCCGAAAGGGTCTCTACTTCATTTCAGATAATTTCATCCGCTTCTGGTTCCGTTATGTCTATCCCTACAAGGGGGAACTGGAACTGGACAATCAGCAGATCGTTCTGGACGAGTTGGAGAAGGACTTTATTCAGAAATTCGTTGCCTTCTCCTACGAGGACGTCTGCAAGGATATCTTTGCCTCCCTATGCCGGAACAAGGCGGTGGACTTCGTGCCCTCCCGCATCGGCTCCTACTGGCTCAATGACATCAACGGCGATACGGAGATCGATGTGATGGCGGTAGATCACCAGAAGAAGCAGGTATTCGCCGGCGAGTGCAAGTACCACAATAAGCCGGTGGATGCGACGGTCTATTATGAACTGGAGGAGAAGGTAAAAAAGTCCGCGGAGCTGCGCACGGCTTTCCCTGAGTACAAGGTGCTGTACGGTCTGTTTTCCAAGAGCGGGTTTACCCAACGGATGCTCGACCAGGCCGAGGGGCGGGATGATATTCTGCTGATTCAAGAAGACCGCATTTTATAAATAGCCGAAGCGGCTGCACACGGCTTTCCCTGCATAGTCTGCTTCTTTTGTGCGCATTAAAACGCATTAGGGAATACGCAAGGACTAACCCTTGACTTTTTGCGTATAATAGAATATGATTGTATTGCAAACCAATACAATCATATTTGAAAGGAGTGCTTTTATGGCTACAAGTGTTATGCAGGTGCGTGTTGACGAAGATCTCCGCGCTAAGGCTGCCGCTGTCTACGATGAACTCGGCATCGACCTTCCTACCGCTATCCGAATGTTTTTGAAGCGCTCTGTCGTGGTAAATGGCGTTCCCTTTTCCATGACGCTGCCCAAGCAGGAATACAGAGCTGACCGGGCGATCCGTGCCGTGAAAAGTCTGAGTGAAGCCGCACAGCAGAACGGCACGGCCGATATGTCGCTGGATGAGATCAATGCTGAGATCGCGGCGTCCCGGGCTGACCGTGCGTCAAGAAATGCTCGAAACGGAGCGTAACCATGAAATACTATGTTGTACTTGATACGAATGTAGTGGTTTCCGCTCTGTTTAACATTTCCTCCGTTCCCGGTATGATTCTGCAAGAAGCTCTTGCGGGGCGTGTGATTCCTCTGCTGCATGAGGACATTCTGGATGAATACAACGATGTTCTTCACCGCCCTAAATTTAAGTTTGACCGCCGGGACATTGAAATTGCGCTGACAGGCTTAATTAAGCGAGGTATCTTTTTGGATGCTGCCACGATTGAGGACTATGTCCCCGATCCCGATGATGCAATTTTCTATGAGGTGGTTATGGAGGCGAGAGAAACTACCGATGCTTATCTCGTAACGGGCAACATTAAGCATTTCCCGGTCAAGCCCTATGTAGTGACGCCAAAAGAGATGCTGGAAATCCTGAACGAAAATGAACGCTGATTAGGTTATTTCATCGTGGCATTGTTAGAGAGGCACCTCATCTCTGAGGTGCCTCTTACTATTTGTCAGCAGCTTCACCCAATGATCCAGAACGGCCCACCGGCGCCCGCTCGTCTGCTGGCTTCGTTCAAAATGATGGACAAGTCCCACGCTTTTTGACTGCGGCGGTAGCTGGCGGGATCAGCCACGAGGATCTTTTCATCCTGCACGCCCCGCAGCACGATAAAATGTCCGGACTTCGTAAAATGCCCTTTGGTCATCAGGGCCACGACTAACTTCCCGTCTGCCAGGGCATCCAGAATGCGCTGTGGTTCCGAAGCGGTGCACCCTTCAACGGAAAGCCCCCACGCCTGTGCAGCTCCGGGGATCAAAGTGTGGTAGGAGCCGCTTTTGCTGCACCAATAGCCGTGCTCATAGGCCCACCGTGCCATTTGGACCGGGTCAACCGTCTCACTGGTCAGCGAGGAAACCACAATAGCCATGGAAGTTGGCCCGCAGCCATACCCCCCGATAGGATCAGTGCCATAAGGCTGATTGGCATAGCGTTCATCCAATTGGTTGAAATAAACGACATCTGTTGCGCCATCGGTGAAGCGCACATTGCCAAGAGCCGTAATGGTGTTGGTAGAAGGAGCATATTGAAACAGACCATCACCAAGAAACAGGCTGAGGTTTTCGGCGTAATTCTCCGCCAACTCTTTTTGCTTGTCGGTCAGTGCGAAGATGGTATCAGCAAAGTAGGCTTCACCGTTATAGCGAATCGTGTAGATGTACCATATTTCTGTTGTGTCATCTGCGCCATCCTCTTCCGCAGGGATGGTACGTACTTCCCGTGTCCGACTGAAACTGTAAAGGTGCGTAAGACCAGCACGCAGGATCTGCTCCATATCGGCAAGGGCGATGGAAGCAAAGTCCAATTCTTTTGCCGCGCAGTATTGCGAGATGAAGAGGTTGGTGTTGTTGATAGGGTTCCCCTCATAGGGATTGATTATTTCATAGTGGTCCCCATCGGTCCCGGCAAAATCACTGGCGATGCGTTCCTTCACATTCTCAATACCTTCTCCGAGAATTTGGTTGATTGCAAAGGCGGCTTGGTTCATGTTTTCCGTAATAGCCGCATTGTCATTGAGAATCGGCTGTCCGGATGTTCCGGATGCTCCGCTGTCGGTCAGGCTTCCGAAGGCAAGCCCCGGCAGGAGCAAAATAAAAAGCAGCGGCAGCGCCAGTAACACCAGCGCGGCCGCCGCTATTTTTCCGATGTGCGTTCGTGCGGACAATGCCGCTCCTATGGCAGCTCCATAGGGCCCACTTGCCGCAGCACCCTTTGCTACGGCGGAAATGGCCTTGCCGGTCCGTACTGCCTGCAAGGTATTGGATGCAACAGAAGCTGCCTCATCCAGTCCGGTATGGTTGTGTTCGCTCATGTTCGTATCCTTTCCAGTCTAAAGGTGGCACCTGCATCGCTTGCGGCAGGCTTTTTTGTGTGGCAGATCGGAGCCTTCAAAAATGCACACTTCTCAATCCGAACAGTCTGTGGTAGAATACCCCTCGTGTGCGATAGGAGGGGAAGAATATTGTTTTATACGCAGGAAGAATCCGCTGTTTTAGGCGGCTTTCTCAGCAGTTACTTGAATCGTGACTCCGCATCAGACCATGTCCGAGATGCGTTTGCACGATTTCAAGTCGGATTGGAACGGGGCTGTTTGCAAAAATCAGAGCTGCAATGGGCCGAACAAATGCTGCTCGCCCTAAAGCCGCTCTGGTGGGAAGAGTGGGAAGATCACCGTGCCTTGATGAGTGTGCTGCTCAAGACACAGGCGCTTCTGCGCACCGATAAATGAGGTTTCCCGCAGACATGAAAAAAGCCCCTGCTGCACGCAGGAGCCAGCATATAAGAATGACCCTTGACAGTTTTCGCGTTCCACAGTCAAGGGTCATTCTATATAGGACTTGGGCTCTACCATCACTGGTTACCTCCGATTTCTACAGATTTGAGACTTATTGGTACATCGGACTCACCTTTCTTTCTGTGTTTATAAAATAGCAGATTTTCTATTGGTTTGCAATCCACAAATTGTACGAAATAGCCATAATGCAAACTGTGCATCCATCTGATTTTAGACGGATTGCCGTTAATTTGATTGACGATGCAGGACACGGTACAGTATAATAATAGTGTTGTGGGGTTTCAAACAGCCGCAGCCAGGCAGGAAGGCCTATGCAGCCGGCTGCCAATTTTGAATTTCCAATGTCAAAAGATATGCGTATGTTTTTGGTGCGGCGCTGCAAAGCGCCGCCATTTTTTTGCTGTTATCACGGTAAGTGAGCCAGTACACAAAGCAGTCTGCAAAATACTCCCGCTCGCTGGTAAGCGCATACGGACGGAGCAGGGCTGCTGCGGTTCCGGACTCCTCCTTATAAAAGCCTTCCGTCTGAGACGGGAAGCCCATCAGCTTATCCAGAAAGTGACCAAATTCGTGAACGGTAGCTTCTGCTGAGGATACAACGATTTGGCGATTTTCATAGTCCGTTACACCGATGCAATTCAGATTCCTTTGATCACTTATGCTTGCGAGATATTCGCAATCAATCATATACTGCCAGCCCTTTTCTGCAAATACCTGACGGATCGGCTCCGGGATCTTTTGGAGTTCCAGCAGATAACTATTCAGATGGACGCCCTCTTTATTGTTCAGAGGAAGGCTTTCCAGGATGGGCGGCAGCGCAACGGTAAATTCCCTGGTCAAAAGAGCATAGAGAAGATCCGCAGCCTCGCCTCGGGTGATGATGTCTGTCCCCGCACAGGTGTCTTTGCATAAGCCAAAGCTCTTGGCAGCAAGGAGGACATTGTCCTGCGGAGACAGAGCCTCCTTATCCGGGTAGAGTTGAGAACTGTAAAAGGCAATGTCAAAGGCAGCAAAGCCACTTTCATAGATGGCATAGCGGCATAGCCGCGAATCTGGTGCTGCAATAGCCGTCAGATTCAGCCATCCATCTGCATAGCCTTGTTTGATACAGGCATCACCGCCATAGCTGGCAGGATCGGCAAGGACATCTTCTTTATCAAGAACCCGGCAGAGCATCGTTGCCCATTGGCGCACTGTAATAGGCGTATCCGGTGCATACCGACCGTTTCCCGTACCGTAAGTAATACCCTGCCCGGCAAGGAAAGTGACGCTTTCATAAAACGGAGATGCCTCCGGCACATCAGAAAAGCCGTCAGAGGCGGCAAAGGCGGAAATGGGCAGCAGCGTGCTGATGATCAGCGTCAAAAGAACGGCAGAAAATCCTTTTTTGTATTTCATAGTTCAACCCCTTATATTAAAATTGGGAAAGCACCCCGGATAGGGTGCTTTCCCTGAAAAGAATTGGATTTAGTAGCCAGTCTTGGGGAGTGTGGGTGTATTCCAGAGGCGGCGGATGATCGTTACCCAGCTTGCCGTTGCGGTCTGCCATGTGCCCTGATATTTGCCGCCCACATCGGCGCGGTTGACCATCTGATAGCCATTGACCGTGTTTCCGTTCACCATCACGCTCAGCGTGGGATTGGCGGTAGACTGGAAGCCCACCGGCACCTTTCCAAAGTCAAAATAGATGTCGGTCACGACCTCGCCCGCCTGCATGGGGATGGCGTTGAGGGCAAAGCTGTAATTATTGCCGGTGAGCAGGTTGCTCGCCAGCACCTGATAGCTCGCGTTGTAATTGGTCTTATAGAGAATGCGGTAATTGAGCCGTGCACTGTAGGTGCCGGTGGTCAGCGTCGTGGGACGAGCCACATCGTAGGGAATTTTATCGTGCCAGAAGAAGGACTCCAGCGGCACGTTGGAGGTATTGGCCACCGTCAGATCGTAGCGCATGGACTGGCCCGCCATGACCTGCGCGTTGCCGCGCTTGGTGATGCTGACGCCGAGGCTGGAGGGCTTATCATAGGCAGAGAGCTTGATGATCTGACCGGGATATTCCAGTGTCACATCATGCACGGTGGGATCGAGCTGCCAATAGGCCGGCGCTGTGACCTCACGGAGCTGATAGCGGGTCAGCGGCAGCGGCTTGCTGGCCGCGACGCCCCGGGCGTCCGTTGTGATGTAGTCCACTACCTTGCCGCTGCGGGCATTGACGATCTCATAAACAGCGCCCTTGAGCGGGGTGCCTGCGGCGGTGCCGGTGACCTCGTTATACTCAGCGGCGCACTTATAAATCTGGATCTGGCCCGTGACAGCGGTATTTTCCCACTCGATCTCCACGGTCTTACCCGGAGAGACATAGACGGTCTTGTACTGCTTATCCAGCGTGTAGCCGGGGGCGGCTTCCAACTCTCGCAGGTAGAAACGGCCGCTCAGCCCGCCGGGGATCTCGTCGATGTAGATATATCCCCGATCATCCGAGGTGTACTCCCCGATGGGCTTTTTGTCCGCGTCATAGAGAACAAACTTCACCCCGTAGATCCCATCGCCTGTGGCGCTGTCAATTTTGTGGATGACGATGCCGCTGAGCTTTTTGTTGGTCACCTGAAGCGTCACACGCTTGCCGTCCTTGATCTCAAAATAGTGGGGCGTATCATCCAGCCGGAACGATTTGTTCGATGTGACCTCTTTTGCATAGTAGCTGCCATCCTCCAGAGCCACGAACACACGGCCATTTTTGTCCGTCGTAACGGTATCCACCAAGGCATCGTCCACCTTGCGGATCTCAAAGGTCGTATTGGGGATGCGCTCACTGTGGTTATCCTCGTTGACCTTGATAATCTCCACGCCGCCCACAGGATCGTTGTAAAAGTGGAGCGTTTGGGTGTCATTAGGATTGATCACCACGGTCTGGGTGCGGGTGTTTTCTTCGATGGTGTAGCCGGGGATTGTCTCAACCTCCGTCACCACCAGTGTGCCGGTGACGCCCTTGAGAATGATCTGCCCGTTTTCGTCGGTATAGTACAGACCGTTGGAGCTGATTTTTCCGTTTTCGTCGGGGCCGAACTCGCCGGTAGCCGTAGTGATTTTGAAGGTAACGCCTTTCAGCGGCGTCTTGCGGTCCAGAGAGGACAGCTTGTTGATGATGAGCGCGCCCTGTCGCTCATTCCAGAAGGTCATGCGCTGGGGAGACTGGCTCTGGTCGATCTTAATGCTCTGCGGCGTCCCGTCCAGCACGAAACCATCCACAGATTTGACCTCTTTTGCGGTAACAGTCATGCCGTCGGTCAGACCCTCAATGACGATCTGGCCTGCAGCGTCGGTGGTATAGTAGCCGTTGTTGGGGCCGACTACCGCACCGGAGGAGTCGGTCACAAGGAACTGTACCCCGGCAAGCGGTTCATTTTTCGTGCCGGAAATGTATTTCTGGAGAATCAACGTTGTAGTGGGTTTGTTGTAAAAGGTCAGTGTCTGCGTGTCGTTTGGGTTAACAACCACGGTCTGTGTGCGGGTCGCTTCGTCAATGGTGAACCCCGGAATCGTCTTGGTTTCCGTTGCTACCACGGTGCCGACGACGCCGGAAATGCGGATCTCACCAGATTTATTGGTGTAATAAATGCCGTTGCTGGACAGTTCGCCGTTGGCGTCTGGGACAAAGCTGCCATCCGCGTAGGTGATCTTAAACTCGACGCCCTCCAGCGGCTCCCCGTTGGGGCCGGAGCTGACCTTGCGGATGATGAGATTACCGGCAGGCTGGTTCAAAAACTGTAAATGCGCCGTTTCGCCGCTCTTGATGAGCGCGTGCTGGGGGCTGTCATCCAACAGGTAGCCCGTTTTTGCTCTGACTTCACGGGCAATGACCGTCATGCCGGGTTCCAGACCATCCACCAGAATTTCGCCCGCGGCATTGGTGGCGAAGCGGCCGTTGTCGTTGCCGAGATAATTGCCGCTGCTGTCGGTCAACAGGAACTCTACGCCGGAGAGCGGTTCGTGCTTGTTGTCATCGCTCAGTTTAGTAATCAAGAGCGATCCCAGGGGAGCATTGCCGAAGCGGAGCGTCACCACATCCTGATCCTCGCCGGAGATCCACACCGTCTGGGGTTCGCGGTCGATGATATGATTTCCGTCGCTTTCGAGTTCCTGACAGACATAAGTGCCTTTTTTAAGGTTTGTCACGGTGAATGCCCCGTTGGGGCCGGTCACATAAGTCCCGATGACCGTACCGCCTGTTCCGCTGGTATTGCCGCTGAGATAACGCAGTTCAAAGCGGCAGCCCTCCAGTCCTTTTCCGGTTTTGGCGTCATATTTGTACACGACGAGGGCACTGTGAGGCACATTGTCCACCGTTACGGTCTTGGAGGTGTTGGCTTCCAGATAGAACTCGGTGACCCCGCTGCCCTGAATGCCGAAGCCCTTGGGAGCGGACTCCTCCACCAGCTTGTACCAGCCACGGTTTACATCGGTGAGGGTGATTTTTCCGATCTCATCCGTTGTGAACACGCCGAGGTCGTTGATCTCGCCGGTGGTGGTATTGTCCGAACCGTAATAGATATGGAATTTGGCATTGGAGAGAGGATCGCCGGTGACGCTGTTTCGCTTCAGGATCGTCAGGGAGGACTTGACCGCGTTGAAGAAGGTCACCGTTCTGGTGCAGCCTGCTTCCAGATGGATCTCCTGGGGGATCTCAGAGAGAATGACATGGGAAGGCACATTTTTCTCCGTGACGCGATAGCTGCCCACGGGGATGGAAGCGAGGAAGATGCGCCCCGCGCCGTCCGTGGTGGCGCTGGTAGAAAAGCTGCCGTCGATCTGCTCGATACGGTAGGTCACGCCCTCGATAGGCTCACCATTGGCGATGTTCTTCTTGACAATTTCAAGACCCGGCTTTTCATAGTCAACGAAGATGACTTCGGAGGTCTTGCCGGGGCGCAGCGCCACGGTCTGCTCCGTATTGCTCACGATGTACGGCTCCGGCACGGATTCCTCGCGTACCACATAAACATCTGCGGGGATGGACGAGAGGGTGGCGGAACCGTCCACCCCCGTGGTGACAGAGGTAGAATAGCTGCCGGTAACGGACTTAATGGAAAACACCGTGCCGGCGATGGGTTTGCCGCTCATGGCGTCCCGCTTGATGATTTTCATATTGGGCAGTTCATAATTCTCGGCGGAAACAGTGTACTGCTTGTCGCCATCGGTGGTATCGACATAGACGCTGTGAGGGGTGGGGTCCAGGGCATAACCCTCCGGAGCTTCCACCTCCACGAATGTCCACAGGCCCTTGGTGACGTCCTTTACCTCGATAATGCCGCCGTTTTTGGTCACATCGCTGCCCACGATCTGACCGTCCCGATAAATCAGAAAGCGGGCACCATCTAAACCACGGGTGGTTCCTGCGGCAACCTTCTTTAGCGTAATATCCGCATCACCGGCAGGCGGATGATCCGGTTCTTCTGGGGCAGGAGTCTTACCGACTTGCAATTTGCGGGGCGCGTAATAGTTGAAAAAACTCTGGCGGCCCTTGACGCTGGATTTCGCGTAGACTGCCCACTTTGCGTTTTCGTCTTCCACAACCGAGGCAATGATGCCTTTGGCGGCGTAATCTTCGATTTGCTGTTGATATTCCGCGTCTTCCTTAGCTTTTTGCGCCAAAAGCCAGTTTACATACCCAAGATATGTTTCGTAGGTATCGGCATTGGCGTAACCACCGGCATCAATGTCACCAGAGGTATCGCCGCCTGCGGATTTATTGCTTTGATGATCCCAAATGTACGTTTGCAGAGCCATAAACAGGCTGCCGGGGATGTCGCCCTTGTAGTCCGTGATATAGGTCATCATCCATTTGACGTTTTCTCGGGTGATGGCATCCATTTCGCCAAGACCCGTATCCGCAACAGCAGAATCCCACAAAGTGTCACTGTCTGTTCCAGTGGCGCTTTTGTAGGTGTACGAGTTCAGAAAACTGGCTGTTCCAAATCGGTAAGAATAGCCGAGATCCATGCAGTAGAGCTGTTTGCCTGCTGCCGTGGGCGGGCGATAGGAGTATTGCTGTCCAGTGGAGGTCAGGCGGGTAGACCAGAGGTTGGGGTCCGTTGTAGGCTTAATGCCTGTTCCACTGCCGGAAGCTGCCAGTGCAGAAGTGGGCAGCAGTGTCAGCAAGGTCAGCAGCGCCAGAAACGCAGACAGAAATCTCGTCCTGATTTTTTTCAAAGGGAATTCCTCCTTATTTGAAAATTTAAAATAGAAATGCGGACTGTGAAACCAGTCCGCATTTTGCAAAAATAATATTGAATTGTTATTGCTTGGCTGCGGGACGATCCACCCAACTGATGGAACACCCTGTATCCATAAAGAGTTGGACACAATACCAGCAGTCCTCGCCGTTTTCGTCCGTACCTTTGGCAAGTCCGACACCGATGCTTCCGTAACGGGAATTGGTCATATTTTTGAGATGCCCCGCAGAGGCGGACCATGCCCACATGACGGTTTCTGGCAGGCTCTTTTCTTTCAGCACCCAGTCTTCCAGGCAGTGAATATTCTCTCCTATGTATTGACTGTCAGTGACAGTCATGTATTTACGCCCGTCAGGTCTAATATGAGAATAGACGCCGCTGGCAGCCATCTCCTCCGCCCGTACCTGTGCGGCCTGCATGAGTTTATCGTCGGCAGTCAGAGCTGCGACGCCGTTTTCCTTTCGGAGAGCATTCGTGCGGTTCACAATCTCCTGCTTCATGGCATCTGCATCAACGGGAGTTATGGTCTCCGGTTGTGAAGCGGGTTTGTCGGTTTCCACCTTTACAGGTTCTTCGCCGGTATAAGGTTTGTCGCTTTCCACCTGCACGCAGCCATTCGCGCTGTCCCAATAAATATTGAACCCGACAGCCTTGCCAATGTCGCGGAGTTTCACATAGTTATTGCCGTTCACAACATAGGCTTCCATCTGCACTTCTTTTCCATCTACGACAACGCGATGGTGACTGCGCTCCGCCATGATCCCGGCGGCGACCGCGGCAGAGCCGCCGGTCAGCACTGCGCCGATGAGAAGACCTGTAAGCATGGTGAAAATTTGCTTCTTCATAAAAAGTCCTCCTGTTTTTTGATCTACTCCCTTTTACGATCATAAGGTGACTTTTTCAACAGAAAATTTTAAGATGCCTGAACTGCCTGCACACACCAGCGCTGGCTGGGGTCTCCAGCAACGCAGGTGAAGAGTGTGATCCGGTTATCCGCGGTCGAGGATAAATAACTCCAATCGCTGCTGCTGATTTTGGTCACAGTCTCCACCAGATAGGTGCGGGTACCCATGGATGTGGTATAGGTGATTTTGTCGCCCACATCCAGATCCTTGATGCTGCCGATCACATATTTGGCGCCGCGATTATGACCGCAGACAGCCACATTGCCGTTCCAGACGCTGGTGCCGGTGAAATGTCCCAGCCCCTTTTTCATGCTGGCAGTCGTTTCGCCTTCCCAGAGATAATAGTTTTTGACTCCGATTGCAGGAATGGAGATCTTTCCGACGGCGCCGTTGGAGAGCAGAAAATCCTGTGTCAGCTCTGTGAAAGCGGGCGTCGCAGGAGTAGCTGTGGAGCCGCCCTGCAGAAAACCGGGGATCTCAACAGTTCCGCCGCCGGGAGAAATTTCGTAAATGCCGCCGCCGGATGCGGAGATGCCCTGAAGACCGGGCAGCATGATTTTCTCCATCACGCCGGTCTGGGTGGTGCTGAACTGACCGTATTCCAGTTTGAGGTTCTGGTAGTCCACCACATTTTTTTCGCCGTAATTGTAGCGGGAGCCGTAGACATCCTCATAGGAAGAGGAGGGATAGTATTCCGGGGTGCCATCGGTTTCAAAGGAATAATCGGCAGCCTGGGCGCTGACCGCCATCGCAGAAAGCGTGGCAGCCAGAGTCAAAGTCAATGAGAAAAACTTCTTCATACGGGAGCCTCCTGTTCTTCTTTAGCGGGAACGGTAAATTCATGCCAGTCATTGTGCTTGCTGGACTGGATCGTGTAAGTATGGTCACTCTGCGGGAAAGAAACGGTAAACTCGCGCCCAGCCAGATGTCTGGCAAGGGATTTTTTCACCTCAACCGCGACGGTATCTCCCGGATTCAGTACGAGAGAGCCTGCATCGATAGCGGGAACCTCGCTGTCAGGCTCCACACGGAATTTGGCGATCAGCCGGTACTCTCGGGGCTTGCTGTCCGGAACATACACATAGACATTTTTGCGGCGGCGCAGCAGGATGAGTGCAGCGGCGGCGATGCCCGCGCAGAGCAGCACGGCAGCGATGATCAGCAGCGGAGCGGCAAGCCCGCCGTTATCCCAGATATGTGTTTTTACGGGGACGATCTCACTTCCGGTGTAAACCACGGTATAAGTGATGCTGTCCACGCCTTCCGAAGTAACGGTTCCGTGATATTCCGCCGTGGTGACATAGCCTGTGGCAGCCTGATAACTGTTGGAGGCGGAATAGGTGGCGACCGCCTGATACTGGGCAGGAACCAGCGTCTCGCCGACAAGTGCTGTGCCGGTGACCTGCCATTCCACATTGGCAAGGGTGAGCGTTTTCCCATTTTTGACGGTCGTGGCCGGCACATAAGACATGTCGTTGCGGTCCAGATTGCCGATTACCTTCGTCTCGGTGGTTTTGCTGTATTTGGTGGTGTAGCCGGACGCCTCTGTGGAAAGCGTGGTATGATCCAGCACCAACTCGCCGGAGAATCCGTCTTTTTCATAGGGCATACTGGGCGAAAGCTCTGCGAGGATCTGCGCAAGGTCATTTTTGGCGGTATTGACTGTGACGGTTTCCGTTACGGATTTGCTTTCCAGATACGGGTGTTCCACCTTGGTGGTATAGGCCCAGGTATAAAGATAGCCGTCGTAGGAAAAGTCCTCTTCCTTCAGCTCATCTGGGTCAACCTCCGGGGAAAGCGTGTAGGTTTTTACAAGCCGCTGCTGGCCGTTCAGGTTTTCCGCTACCAATGAATCGGGAACCTGAGCGGCAAAGGCGCTGACCGTCAGCGACATGGCAAGCAGCAGGCAAAGGGCCAGCTTTGATAAGCTCTTCATGGTGGCCTCTCCTTTTTTACAAATTCTGTTTGATGATTCTGGTGATGATGCCGACGGCGATGCCTCGTTCCTCATCCAGACGGGTAACGGCAAAGCTGACGTCGTCTTTTTTCCCGGGCATTCGCCGGTCATAGCAGGTGTGGGCAACCGCGTTGACACCGTTGTTGAGCCGGATGAACACAACGCCGTGGCGCACATCGGTCACTCTGCCGGCGTATTTGCCCTGCAGGACACATTTATCCAGATTGCTCTGGTTGGCGGCGGACGAAACGCTGCGGATATCTGCTGTGATGGAAATATGGTTGATGTCGCTGCGGTCAATGGTGAGCACACGGACAAGAACACGGTCGCCGACGCTGTAATACTCGCGGGCGTCACCGAACCATGCGGCAGACAGATCGCGGGCGAAAATCGTACACTCCACGCCGAACACTTCCACACGCAGGACTTTTTCCGCAACGCCAATTACGCGCGCCTGTACGATGCGCCCCTCATAGATCATGGGAACACCATCTTCATTGGCGTCCAGATAGAAGGTCTGACGCTTACGGAGCATAGCGGCCTTGCGGCTTGCCACAACGCTGCGGGCGGTGTTATCCAGACCCCGGACGATGAAATCGATCTCCGCGGTGAGCATGGTCGCAAGGATACTGTTCATCCGCTCCATAAACGGCTTGTATTTCGCCCCATACGGAACGGGTCCGGAATAGAGCATCATTTCTTTCAGCGGGATCGCAATGCGATAGCCCTTGTAGTCAATGACAACGATAGTGCGGCCGGAAGGGGTCTGCTCCACGCCGTCCAACGTTCCGGTCAAGATGCGCCCGGTGATATGCGAGGTTTTGATCTCATGCCAGATGACCTCACGGCGTTCTTCTTCCGTTTCGATACGGTCTTTTGCATCAACGGTCAGAATGTAGGAGTCACGGCGTCCGGCAGGTGCGGGAGGCGCAGTAGGCTGCGGAGCAGCTTCACCATCTGCGGATTCCGTTTCATCTTCAGCGGGCGGAGCATTTTCCGCATTTCCTTCCAGCAAAAGCGCATCCAGAGCATTTTCGCCGCCGCTGTCAAGGGGTGCCGGAGTGCTGCTGTTCAGCTCCTGCAAAATGCTGTCGTACTCCGGATCCTCAGCCTTTTCATCGGAAACAGGGACAGTATCTGCGGCATCGGCGGTGTTTTCGGCATCCGGCTCTTTTTCTCCGACATCTGCTGTGCCGCTCACATCGCCGGAGCCGAGATCAACTTCCGGGGGTTCTGCCAGCGGAGTTTCCGTGTTGTCGCTGTCGGCGGCCTCCGCCTGCTGCTCAGAAAGTTCTTTGACGAATTCGGTTTCCATGAACTCTGAGGAGAAATCATCAGGGGGCGGGATCGTTTTTTTCTTGGGCATTAAGTATCCTCCTTTTTCTTCATAATGGATTCTTTGGTTACTGTAACGACTTTTTCTGTCGATGCAGGCTTTTTCTTTTGTGCCGGCTTCTTAGCCGCTGCCTGAGATGGCGGCGCCGATGGAGTTTGCTTTTTCTGCGGCTTCCTTGTCTGCCATGCGGGGACATGGGAGGCGGCCTTGCTCGGCCGTAGTTTCTTTGCCTCGGGATGCTTGGAATAATCGTATTTATCTACCTCCAGTACATTTTTGCCACGAATGATGATCAGGGCTTTATCGACGTCCATACGCAGCACCTCGTCCATGGTCATCAGCTTGCGCCGGCCGACACCGCTGGTTTCCCGGTATTCAGGCGTGTAATTGGATACACGCCATGTTCCGAGTTGTTTGGCTTTACTGGTAACAGAGATACTGGCCTCGCCGGTCCGGTCGGAAATAAATTCCGCCGTCAGAGCATCCGTACAGCCAAGAAAAAGCTGCACATCGCAGTTGCCCAGAATTTCCTGCCACTGGTTGTAGGGATAGCGGTTCTGAAGACCTGCTAAGTTCTGGAACACACATGACATGGACAGGTTTCTGGAACGAATGACTGAAATTTTTCTCGATAGATCTGGGATCACTCCACAGGCACACAGCTCTTCACCAAGTACATGAACAGGAACCGGAAGCGCCCCACCAGGGCAATGTTCGTCCGCATAGCGAACCAGGCGGATAAACACGAAGGAAAGAAACAGCGAGGAAAGAAAGTCAAATGTGCTGTCCTGATCGCTTGTAATGCAGTAATACGCGCATGGCTGCTTTCCCGGGAGTTCCAAATCGATCTCGTTGTAGGATGTGATGTTGCGAATATCCCGGTTTTGGAAAACCTGCAGTCTGGAGCCGAGCCCGATGATAACGCCGCCGCGCACACCCTCCGACGCCTGCTTGAAAATGCTGTATGGCGCTTTGGCAGGATGCGTGAGGGGAAGAACATCAAAAAGCGCATTCAGTTCCTTTTCGGAACTGGCGGTGAGCAATTGGTACACTTCGCCGATGTTTTGCTTTTTCTTGGGATAGCTGGTGGAAACATAGAGGACCAGCGCCTTGAGCAGATTCATTTCGGCGCTGTCCCAGAAGTGGTCACGTTCTTCGCCCCCTGTGTTTTTGATGATGACATCACAAAAGAGCTGCGCCATTAGTTCCTGATCGCCGATTTCAGCAAGGCAATTCCATGAATCTGAGGCTGACGGCGTTACCAGATTGAACACACGGACGGTGTACCCCTGATCCCGCAAGTACTCGCTGGTCTTTTCGTAAAGTTCGGATTTTGGGTCACAGATCACAAGGCTTGACTTCCGCACTGCGCATTGGAGAATCATGTTGACGCAAAAGGCTCTTGTCTTCTTGGAACCGCTGGCGCCGTAAACCGCAAGATTCCCGTTAAATCGAGTCTTTGGAGGAATACAAATGACCTGATGATCCAGCTCTCCGAGAATCGTACCGGAATGCTTGCGAATATCCGGGACAAGGTCAAGCACCTCGGTCAACTCCTTGCGGGACATAAAGCCTGCGGTGCCGTAGGTTCCCTTATCGGAATAGACCAGATTGCGCTGCCGGTCGTATTTGCCGCCCTCACTGTAGCCCATTCGCATGACCATGAGGATCAGCAGCGCCAGCGCACCGATGCAGAGGCCGAGCCCATACAGCCCATACGGAAAGTGGAAGGCTGCCGCAAGGCAGGGAAAGAATCCGGCGTCCGGGAATGTGGGAGACGTCCCAAACACGGCGCCGGCCTCCTGCCATGCACGGTAATTGGAAAAAAGCTGCGAGAGGTAGCCGCTCCCGTAGAGCAGCGCCAGCGCAGCGATTGGAATAATGAAAAGCTGAATCAGCTTCTTTTTAGGAATAGAGCACGCTCCTTTCAAACTGTTGAAAATCAATGCTTTGCAGCATCACACACTGCCCGCAGATCTCCCGCAAGGCTTCTTCTTGGTAATCGAAGCAGATCAATGTCCCCGTCATTCCGTGCAGCTCCAGCGCGGTATCGAAACGCCGGATGCGAGGAAAATCACAGGTGTAGGCGAATAGAACAGGATTCCCCTCGCTGTCAATGGCGTCGTTCTCGACGCGCCAATTTGGTATCCCCTCATGGAGCCCCTCTGCAAGGATCGTATCAAGCGTCCTGCGCTGCTGCGCGTCGCATAAGAGGCGAAGGATCGCTTCGCCATAACGGTCATTGGTCAAATAATAGAAATGCGGAAAGCTGCCATCCAGCAGGAAATAGTTGTGTGCGTCCGGCTGCATCAGGGCAGAAAGCTGTTCCATGGTGGAACCGAACACGATCCCGGAAATCTCCGCGTCGGGCATGACCCCTTCGGTTTGCAGCAGAGCTTTGAATCGCAGTTCGGCCTTATACTCCCATTTCATCTGCGCTTTGGCGGTGTTATAGGTCAAAAAAATACTGCCATTCGTCAGCAGGATGCCGGTTGCGCGTGAACTTTTGATTTTCGTCCCTTGCGGGCCAATCTCTTTGATTTCTCTGGAGGTGTAATAGGCGGGGAGAGCCGTACTTTGACTGGCAGCGGAAAAAGGGACCTTTTCCCATGGAAAGGCCGGAATGTCAGCGTTGTGCATGATGGTCAGGATCTCAGCCATCCGGTGAAGCCGGAGCCGCCTGGGAATTTCGCTTTTGAGCTTGTTTGGCTCAGAACTGCCGGTCAGATAGGCTGAAAACCATTCGGGAGCATCAGCCAACAGCAGCCGTTTGGCTGACGAGGTGAGCCGAAGTCCACGCAGGCCGTCTTTGGAGAAGGTACGCAGCAACCCATCTCGCCGGAGGGCGGTAACGACACTTTCGAGGTATGCGGAGCCACCCGGCAGGCGACTGATTTGCCGGATGGGGTATTCACCGCAGAGGGCGGTCAATGTCAAAAGAAGATAGGGCAGCGTATTTTGAGCTGGCAGCTGCCGGGGCTTTCGAGGCATAAACCGTGCTGCCTCCTTGTACGATATTTTACCGTAGGGCTTTATAGCTTGGGTAATTTTGCGGTTGGAGCGCCTTGAAAAAACGCAGTATTTTCAGCGCTTTCAGGGCGCTTTTTGTACCTTGGAAAATAAGCGCCCATAAAAGGTCAAAAATCCGATATGCTTTTTACGCCATTCTGGCGCTCTGCAAGCCAGGCTGGAAACTGCGTGCTGTCCATGAGAAAAAGCCGTGTGCAATCCTCTTCGCCCAACTCCGTGGTGTTGTAGGCGTCGCACAGCAGCCCATTGTCATCCGTCAAGATGAAGGAGGCCGCAACATCCAGAAACTGCTTCAGTTCCAGATTGTCATAATCGCGGATACGCCGCTCTGGCAGCTCCTGCGCATAGATGTGGGAAAAACAGACCACACAATGCTGAAATTGCGGCATGGTGTGGTGGGCGGCGTAATCGGAGAGCGCGGAGGTAAACGGATCCAACAGAAACTCCGTGCTTTGGCGCTGCCTGCGCTTTGGCAGAAGGCACGGGAGCTTGATCTCCAGAATGCCGCCATTTTCGCTGATCTCAATACCCTGCATGGTTTCAGCAGAACGCAGATATTCCTCTTTTTTGATGCTGGTAGTGGCGTAGATCAGGTGGCGCAGCCGGCAGGTGATCCGCTCGGCCCGCAGCGCCGCATCCGTGGACAACACCTCGTAGTTGTCGGGATAACGCTGAATATCCGTCGTGTTCATGGCATAGAGAGCGTTATTTAACCGTTCAATCTCAGCCAGAATGGATGTAATCCTCTGTGATATAATGGCTCTATTCAAGAAAAAACTCCTTATTCGATTTGATAATACTGCACCTCCCCGCTTGAGGAGACCGTGCAGTATCCGCCGGTGTTTGGGGTGTGGATCGCTGCGATCTGTTCCGGATGCTCTACCAAAATGATATATTTGGGCGGAACCTCTTTTACTGTGGAGAGCATTTGGTTGATAAGCTGCTCTTTACCCGGCTCCGCGTAAATGATTTCGTAAACTTCACCATCCGCAAAAAATATGATTTTTGCGGGGTACTCGCTGACAGAGTGATATTCTACCTGCTCCATAAAGTCGGTAAGAACCCAAATGGCCTTTGAAAGCCCGTAATCGATCCCCGCCTCCGCATCAGCGGGAATGCGGTAATACTCACCTCGCTGCACAATGCGGCCCTGCTTTTGCAGGTAGGACAGCAGATTCCGGATTTTGCTTTCCTTGTGCGGATAGAGCTTCAAAAGCTGCATCTCCGTCAGAGCGCGGTACATGGAAACATCCCGCAGGATGCCGGCGGCTTCCTGCCCATAGATCTGTTCCCTCGTTTTCATTGAAACATCTCCTCATTATGCGTATTGAAGCCGTATAATCGCCGTATTGCTGTTGGTCGTGGAGCGTTATACGTCTTAAATGCGTATTGTGTACGGATTAGCATGGATGCTGCTTTGGCGCAGCACGCTGAGCAAGCTCGGCCAGCTCCCGGCGATCCGTGGTGATCAATTCCTTTTCCATTTGACTGCACTTGATCTCCACGGCAATATTATTGTTATTTGTGCTGATGAGAGCGCTGCCGCGTTCAAAGTGCGTAATTTCCATCAACTCAGCTTCAGACAGATGCAGAACGCCCTGAACGCGCTGGGCTTCTTCCTCCTCCAGATTCAGCAGGATCTTCGTTTTACTGTTGTTGATGATGCCCTTGCCGTATTTACCGTCGTCCAGCGCAAAAAAGTCATTGAGATCCTGTGTGGCGCAGACAAGGCTGCCGCCATAGCCGCGGATCGTCTTGGCAAGCTCCAGAACGGATTCGGCGGCCTGCCGGTTGCTGCTGGCGCCGATGAGCTGCCAGCACTCGTCCACGAAGATGGCTTTTTCTGCCGTGCGGTTCTCTTTGGCCTTGTCCCATACAAAGTCGAGAGCAACAAACATCCCCACCGTCAGCAGATCACCGGTCAGCTCAGAAATATCAAGGACGATGTACTTGTTGTCCAGCGCCACATTGGTTTGCTGATTGAAAGAGCGGGCAGAGCCGTTGACCAGCCGATTCAGGATGTTGGCAAGGCGCTTTGTTTCCGGAGAGGCGGCGAGAATTTCATACAGGTCGCCCAGGATCGGCATTTCTTTATAGCACCCTGGATTTTTCGGCTGTTCCAGAGAAGCATTGTCATGTGTGATGCCCTTGACCCCGTAGGTACAGATCATGGCATCATCCAGAAGCTGCCGCTCCTCGTGGGACATGTCCGGAATTAAGAGACTGAAAAATGTGTGCAGCCGCTGAATTTTGGCTGCCAGCAGAGATTTTTCCGCGCCGGGTCCATCCAGCAGATCGTCCACAGACCTATCTGCCTTGCGAATCTCCATGATATTGATGCAGTTTTGAGAAGCCGGAGATATGGAGATAAACTGACCGCCGATGTTGGAACAGGCCCGGTGAAACTCATGCCCTTTGAGCGGCGCGATGATAAAGACCTGAATTCCCTTGCGGCGCATGCGCAGAGCCATCAGCTGAAGCGTAAAGGTTTTTCCGGCTCCGCTGGTTCCGAGAATGGCAATATTGGCATTCTTGTAGACGCGGGAATCGAAGATGTCCACGATGATGAGAGAATTGTTGTGTTTATTGACGCCGAGAAGAATA